>JACCDN010629425.1_pt1 | contig 19600 bp, 14 predicted proteins | sample 7441691 | NCBI WGS metagenome assembly JACCDN01 (sample SAMN15323439, study PRJNA562643) | freshwater metagenome | isolation source: river surface water | place: USA:Blue River Watershed | collected 2017-08-16 | reverse complement strand
CACTCAGTGTCGATTGCATCTTGCTGACCTGGAATCCCGTATCGGCAAACGATGTCTTGCTCTCGATCCTGATATTACTCACATCGCTGATCGCGGCGAGAGCTTCTCCTCTAAATCCGTATGATGCCAAGGTATCGAGATCATCATCGCTCGAGATCTTGCTCGTCGCATATCTGGTGAGGATCATATCACTATCGGCATATTCGATACCCGTACCATTGTCGGTGATGCTGATGAGTTTCTTACCGCCATCATGGATATCGATGACTATATGGGTCGCTTTGGCATCGAGAGCGTTCTCGACGAGTTCTTTGATCACGGATGCGGGTCTCTCGACTACTTCACCTGCTTTGAGTCTATTGATGACGATATCGGGGAGTATCTTGATGGACATATTTAGCGAAAGCTAATGCTAAAAGCGAAACGCCCTTGGCTGAGGAAAAGCGAAAGTGCCAAAAGGATTATCGATTTCCCATTATAGCTACTTTCGTGGTTAAAATCAATTGTAGTTGAGGCAATAAAAGTAATGTAGAATTTGCATTATGGATTGAAATCATTACAATGAAATCGTTTAGTTCGATTCATATGTTTTTCTATGTCACAAGATCGGCTATCTACTGATAGAAAAGATGCATATACTACATGATACCCACGATTAGAGGATCATATTCCCCAATTATTGGCTCTAGGAAAAAGTTCTTGATATATAGCGACTTTATTAAGTACTCCTTTGTGTTCTCTGGGAGATATTGATAGAGATACATTAGTGATTAATATACCACCAATTACTACGACTCGATGACAAAATATAGCACATCATAATGATATACAATGTTATGTAGAAAAACCATTACTCCAAGCGGTACAGTTACTTTGGGACAATAATATTCAAACTAGATGATCGTCTGCTAATTGTAAGAATGTCTGAAATAAATCACATATTTCTATCAAAGCAGATACCTTATCCGATGAGAATAAGGCTATATTATTATCACATTGAGGACAAGAGAGTGAAGGTTTGATAGAAATTAGTATGCCTGTATGATTAAACACGAAGTTTGCTGATGTAGAAGATTGTTTTTTAGCTATTGTATCTCAACTAAGAAAACAGCCCCTGATGTGGTGATATTTACGTCTATCTCTGCATAGTATGATCTTCAATCACCCGCTCTACGATCGGAAATATGATAAGAAATTCTTTTCTGAAGAACTTAAATCAAAAGCAAATGATAGTTCTATTGTTTCAGCTACTGAGGAATCTTTGAAAAAAATGTTTGGCATGTACAGCGATGATGATATTAGAGAATGTATGGAAAAAGTGTATACTGCTGGGCAGTTTTTTAGTGATGATTTTATAAAATGGGTCAATATTCTCGGATTCGATTGATTTTATAAGGAATGTAAGGCTGAAATTGAATCAAGAAATTCATAATGTACACACTATAGACTATTTATGATCTAATCCGCACTAATGCACGAACATTATCCTACCATCCTCGAGATGGCTCCATGGCACAAAAAATACCCTATCACTCGATGGGATGGATGGAAGGTCTTCCATGGTCCCAAACTTGGTAAAAAGATCACGAAAGAATCGTACCTCGTGGTTCGTAGCAATGAACCCAAGATCGCATGGCAGTCGTTATTGGTGTCAGATAGATTCCTTGTCTTATGCTTCGATGGTATCCATCATGGTGACACGACAGCTCATGCAAAGACTCTCGTCAATGATCTCATGAGCCGCTATGCGGATAGGATCGATGCATATGCCGTGACGACGTATTATGATAGTAGTAAGTATGATAGTGATAGTCACATCCTCGGTGATATAGACAATAAACTCCATACGATCTTCGCTGCGACAGGGCAATGTATCTATGTCCTCGATGATCATGGTGTTGTGGTATGGAAGAGTGCTGGGTATATGAAGGAGGAGTTGGTGAAGTGGTTAGATAGTGGTTGAAAATAGTTACAGATCGTTGAAAATTGTCAAAAGAGGATAAAGTAAAAGTCAAAATCTCTTGCAAAGAGAGGGCTTAGTGTGTATAGTAGGTCGTGTTTTTTGTATAGAGAAAGAATATTATGGCGATCGTACCTGCCTGTCGGCAGACAGGGCTCAGTGGTAGAGTCCCGAAAGCGTTCGGGATGGTTCTTTGGCTACTTATTCATCTTAATAAAGCAAAAATTAGTAGTATTATGGCGATCGTAGCTCAGTGGTAGAGCAATGGGTTGTGGTTCCATTGGCCGCGGGTTCGATCCCCGTCGATCGCCCCATTTAGAAAGCTTGGTATGTATTCCAAGCTAAAAAAAGAAGTTCATTCAGACATACCTGTTTGTATTGATATCTATCTTAATACCAATTATCATCAATGACAAAAGAGAAACATAATCAATGAAAAAAACCTAAAGTACAGCTCACAAGAACGAAAGGAATTTGAGTCTCTCTTTTTAAGAAAATTGTCCTCGAACAGTGAGGCATGTTCTTAGATATGTCTACAGAGGAAATCGACTTCAAGGATATAGGATTGTCTTTTGTCTCAAATGCCCTTCCACCTGAACGATGAATTACTAATAATAAAGTTTCTTCATTAGAAGTTGAGATAGTATGACATCATAATGCAGAAACAAAGTGAAGTAGATTAGTCACTCATATAAAGGCGGTAGATGAGTAATCTATCGTTTTTTATTAGTTATTTATAATAGAATAGGTTGGTATGTATTATTATATAGTATTAGTGACTAATTCGCTGAAAATGTAAAAGTAGTGAGTCGGCGAAGCACTGTAGATGACTTTCTCTGTAAATCATTTGCATTACGTTTGATTATCTGAAGACTTAGAAGGTTAGTTTTTACCTTCTAACTTTTTACCATGATGAAACAACCCAAACAACAGAAGCTCTTTGAAGAAGAAGATGTGCCAGAAACAAAAACAAAAGGATTTTATAACAAGTACGATCTCATAAGCTATCTGATCAAATCGATACGCATTGGAGACAAGACAAGAGCCATAGAGATCATGTGGGCGATGTTATCAGAAAAGATCCCCGAACTCTATATTGCTCGTAAGCTTGTTCACTTCGCTAGTGAGGACAGTGTGGGATCGGAGGCATTCCTCTATGCTAAAGGAGTACATGACTTTATCAAAGACAATGGCAGTGAAATCAATTCTCTTTCAAGGTTGGTTCTCTCTTTGTGTGATAGCCCGAAGTTTCGACAATCCGAAGATGAGCATTACCGAGAACTCGCCAGAATAGAGATCAGGGAAAGGATCAAAAAGAACTATACAAAGGGAGTGAAACCTTTCGAGATACCATGATATGTCTACGATCAATACACCTCGATAGGCAAACGCCTCCAAAAGCAATGAGGAGTCATTGATGAAAGGGTCTCGGGCGTTCTTCGTGGAGGCTATGCCATGAGAGCCTTACGGTTACAGTATGGTTGCTTAGAGCTTGAAAAGAGCAATGTCTCATTTCCTACGAATGAGCATATCCAGTATTGCATGGATAATCATATCTCTCTTGATGAGTATCTCAGGGAAAAGAATTTACCAATATATAGTATTCTTGAACAGAAAAGCTAGATACAGAATACATATATAAAGCTTTTATTTGATATTCTCTTGACTCAGAAATGCTTTCCAGCACGATAAGATATCCTTTATTTATCTTATCAGACTATGATGCAACTTATGACACCAGAGCTTGAAGAACGCTTTTACTCTATTGGACAGCAACTCGCATCCGACGATCCTCTTATCGTGTGTAAGTTCTTTACTCCATGGAGCAATCGGACTCGGTATGTCTCCGAATGGTATCCTGATGCTCGTGTATGCTTTGGCTTTATTGTAGGACAGGAAGCAGAACGATGATACTTCGCTCTTCCCGAGTTAGAAGCAATTACCAGTCCATACGGATTAGGCATAGAAAGAGACATTCACTTCGGTGAGTGTCTTTTTAGTCAGATCGAAGAATATAAGTCATTGGCCCTATAGCTTTTACTTTCTTTTCTCCCATGAAGCGTGTCGCACTGTATGCGAGAGTCAGTACTATCGATAAAGGACAGGATGTCCAAACCCAACTTATCCCATTGAGAACCTATGCAGAACAGCAAGGACGATCCATATATAATGAGTATATCGATCATGTCAGTGGAGGGACAGAAAAACGCCCCTGATTGGATCAGCTTATGAGTGATGCACAGGAAAAGAAGTTCGATATCGCATTGGTATGGAGGTTCGATAGGATGTCACGCTCGACTGCTCATCTTATCAATACGCTCAATATATTCAAAAAGTTAGGTATTGATTTTGTCTCCCATCAAGAGCATATCGATACCAGTACGCCAACAGGTCAGCTAATGTTCACGATTATCGGAGCATTTGCTCAGTTTGAGAAACAGATCATCTCGGAACGTGTCAAAGCATGAATGCACAAAGCTAAATCTCAGTGAAAGATCATCGGAAGAAAGCAAAAAACGGTTGACAGCGACACCATCACGATGCTGAGAGAAAGCTGACTTTCCTATAAAGATATAGCGAAGCAGGTAGGATGTACTGCATGGTCCGTACAGAAGGTTCTGTATGAAAAACCCCTCTAAAAAGGGTTGAATAAGAGCGTATGAAAAACATTTCTTTTTCATACGAAAATAGATAGCCATTAAGTATTTCTTCTGAACTCATCTTGCAAAAGATGCGTTTTTTTGTATAGTATAGTTGCCTCGTAAGCTATCACCTTGGTGATATAAAAGCCTGAAAGATCACATTGTGGTTATTTTATCTATAACAGACAAAATAGGGGGTACAGTCCACCGAAAGTCTGTTATGGATAATTGGGCTGCTTACGAGGCACTTAGGGTTGTGCCTCCTTTTTTATATTTTCAAAAATGTTTTTATTTTCTTTTCCATATCATAATGACCACTGATAAAGCATTCTCTTTGGTGCTAAAACGATGAAAGATTATTGTATTGTGGTTTATTGCTTTCGCTCTGTACTGATTTGCGAATGAGTATGCAGATACAGTATTGTGAGTATGAGTATTTGCCTTAGTAGGAGCTTATTGGGTTTCGGCTCGAATTCTGACCGATGAGTGGAAATTGACGACTTCTAAGGTTATTGTCTCTGTCATTATAGGGTTATTGTGTATCTGATCATGGCGGAATGCCTATCAAGAACATGTCCTCAAACCATCGTATGCTATCCTAAGTGATACGGCAAATGTGATACAAGGAACTGGCTATATGCTCAAAGTAGAGTTAGAAAATACTCACAGCATAACGCTTAACGAGGAGGTCTTTATACTCTCAGGGACAACCATATTCGAGAAGCAGTTAGAGTTAACAGGCATAGAAACATCAGTAAGTATAGCAGTATGAAATGACTACTATACAACTGGTACGACAATAGTCCTCCGTAGAGAGCCAACAGCAGACGAAAATAAAAATGATCTCATCGCAGAGTGATTAAGTGGTAATATAGAACTCAACAAGAAGATATTTTATCTCAATAGTATTGCTGAGAGTATAGGCATCCATAAGTACGAGGACACATATTGAATAGGTAATGAGAAAACATTAGACGATATGACTAAATCGGTAGATTTGAAGAAAGAATGGACAGATCAATACTTCGAGAAACTTATGAAAGACAATGCTATTGATCTTACCTATGCCACTATGATGAGATCAGACATAATCGGGAAAGGAGTATTAGAAAACCGAGAGTATCCATGTTTTCATAATAATGATGTGTACAATGCGTATCTCACTGCCAGCGAATATAAAAAGAGACTAGGTGGAGTTAGAAAGGCTCAGGACAAAGAGAAGAAGTTTGTACTAAAGAGTATAGAAAACAATTCTCTTTTTCAGTGTTCTACGGATTATTAGGGAGGTAAAAGTTATCAGAATTTATAATTAAAACGCTGAAATAAGGTTGCATATATGATCGTATTTTCATATCATATAATCATTTATATATGATTATATGTATATGTGATTTATTGCAGAAATCTTCACAGAAAGCATAAAATCTAAGTGAGGTCTTATAGATTCATTGTGTCGCATTTCTGAATCCAGAAAAAGATCATATAAGGATTTACTTGGTATGAACGATGAAGCTATTGAGAAATTTAGGACTTGTTGTTTGCGTACACAGAGTGTTGATACATGAGGGGAGATTAGATTAAAAAGAGCTAATTTCTGTAATAATACGGATATTTGTATAGCATGTGCATCTCGTAGAGCATATAACATAACAAAAAAGTTGCTAGAGAGAATACCCGAAAGCTGGTTTAAGAGCAAAAAACGATATATGATAACTCTTACGATGCAACATGATGAAAAGCGTAGTTTAGAATGATTATTAAAAGTAATGTTTGATGCGAGAGCAAAGCTCACAAAAGCGGCAAAAAACTCGGAAGACCAGAGACAGAGAAGAAAAACATTTTACTCCTTATTTGATGGTTTGATCTTTAGTTTAGAAATAACAAAGTGAAGTAGTTGACGACATCCGCACTTTCATGTGCTCGCTTGTTGTGATAAGAGTACCGAGATTATTATTGAAGGATTAAAAGTAAAGTGAATGCAAAAAGAAGTTCCATCAGCTAACTATCAATGATTGATTGAACGGAATAAATATGTCAAAGAAGCGTATGAAAAGTATGTTGATAATGCACTAGATGTAATGAATAAATCAGTACAGGCTTTTATGTCTACCAAATCAATAAAAAGTGCTAATGAAAAAGAAAAGGAAGGTATGATGGAGAAAGTGTCTACAGTTCTTCCGATCTGTTGATTACATATAAAAACCATTGCAGAGAAAAGCATGCAAGAAGTGGTCTTTTGAAGAAAGGCTCTTGGAGAAGCATTCAAGTATACTCTCAAAATGAATGCAGATAGAAAAGAGAGAAATCTTAGTTGCGACGATATTGTCGAGGCTGCGTATGTATTAAATAAGCTATCTTCCCTTAGATTACTAAAAAGCTGATGTTTTAGATGATTAGAAAAGGCACCGAAGGTAAGAGAATATGTTCCAATCGGTAAGTATATATCTCATGTCTATTCTAAAGAGGATGGAAAGTATGAGTTAAGTCTAGACTAGCAGTTACAATAACCATTAGACAAACAATTTGAATAGGAAAAATTCATACGTTTATATCACTTATTTCTCATGTCTAATATTAAACTCATAGAGAATGATCTCCGAAAGGTGGCGAACAATCTGAGGACCAATAGTCAGTTATGACTGCAACAGTTCTCTGAACCAGTATTGGGTTTGGTATTCCTCAAGTATGCTGATATTAAATTCTGATTTGCTGATACTATCATTCAAGAGGAACTTGCCAAATCTGCATGACCGAGATGACCGAGACAAGCTCAAAAAGATGATTATCTCGCAAAGAATGTGATCTACTTACCACAGTGATGTAGATATGCTGATGCACTCAATCAACCAATATCTAATGATATGGGAGAGATCATGAATGGTATCATGAGAAGAATAGAAGAAGAAAATCCTGATATCAAAGGCATTCTCCCCAAAACATATCATACCCTCCATAATGATGTGCAAACTAATAATGATCTTATTTTCTCATTACTCAAAGCGTTTAATAGTGAGATGATGAACAATCTCAAAGGTGATGTCTTTGGTAATATCTATGAGTATTTCTTGGGAGAATTCGCTCTTGCTGAATGACAATGATGAGGGGAGTTCTTTACTCCTAGATCATTGGTAAAACTACTCGTCAACATACTCGAACCTATTTCAGGAACGATCTATGATCCAGCCTGTGGCTCATGAGGTATGTTTGTACAGTCATTTGATTTCGCAAAACTTCGTCACGATAACGATGATATCGAGACACTCAAATCTCTGAGAACTTATGGACAAGATAAGAATGAATCATACGTCAAACTCTGTAAGCTGAATCTTGCTATCCATGGGATCACCTGACCAGTGGCACAGTGAGTATCATATTATGACAACCCCTATGAATCCAAAGGAAAGTTTGATTTCGTCATAGCAAATCCTCCGTTTAATATCTCAGAGATTGACACCAAGAAGTTAGAAAATAATGACATCTATGATTATGGTATCCCAAGCGTCAACAATGCAAACTATCTCTGGATACAACTATTTCTCAATAGTCTAAATGATACAGGAAGAGCATGATTTATCATGGGGAATAACGCATCAGATGCGAGAAATTCTGAAGAGAATATCAGAGCCAAGATTATACAAGATGGCGTAGTCGATGTCATGATAGCAGTCTGACCAAATATGTTTTATAATGTCACCTTGCCATGTACCTTATGGTTTTTTGACAAAAGAAAACAACAGTCTGACCGCAAAGACAAAGTCCTGTTTATCAATGCAAAGTCCATCTTCCGTCAGATCGATAGAGCTCATCGTGAATATACCGAAGAACAAATCGCTTATATGACCCATATCGTGAATCTCTATAGATGAGAGACAACGGTAGATTTTGTAGCATATCTTGCTACGCAAAACACTCTGATACAAGCAGAAATCGCAGAACTTACTACAACACTAGAAACCACGAGAAAAAACACTGATGAATTCAAATCTATCACTGAATCACTCAAAGAACTCAATGATAGAATCACGATCAATGCACAACTCAAAACTAACTATGAGACTAATTTCCCTGATGGATATAATGATGTTTTGGGGCTCTGTAAAGTAGCGACTATTTCAGACATAGAAAGTAATTCTCGATCACTCAATCCATGAAGACATACTGGAGTAGTCAAAGACGATACTAGTGATGAAGATCTCAAAGAGAAGTTTGAATCAGCATATACAGAGTTTGTGACGTTATCATGAGAAGCGCATACATTAGAAGCTACGATCATCGCCAATGGTCAAGATCTTCTCAATTCACGAGAAGCATAATTTTATTTTGTTAAGAAAAAATAATGACTCGTGAAGATTGGGAAGTGGTAAAGTTAGGGAATGTATGTGATATCAATTCAAAGAACATTTGAAGAAATTTTTTACATGATTTAATTTTATATATTGATATATCGTCTGTTTCAACTTGATTTATGGACAAACCAAAACTCATTAAAAAAGATGAAGCTCCTTCAAGAGCAAAAAGAATAATATCAGATTGAGATATTATTTTATCGACTGTAAGACCAAATAGAAGACAATTTGTATATATAAAGAAATCCTCATCAAATCTTATTGCATCTACATGATTCGCTGTTCTTTCATCTAAAAATAATGTAGATTGAAGATATATTTATTTGATTATTTCCAGTGAAGATTTTACCAATTATCTTGTATCAAATGAGAAATGATCTGCATATCCTGCTGTAGACATAGAAACTATTTCAAATTATGAAATCTCCCTCCCTCCACTCGCAGAACAACAACGCATCGCATCCATCCTCAGTGCATATGATGATCTGATAGAAAATAATACTCGCCGTATTGCACTACTCGAGCAGATGGCTCAGACGCTCTATCGTCAGTGGTTTGTAGAGTATAAGTTTCCATGATATCAGGATGTCGAGATGGTAGAGAGTGGAACAGAATTTGGGATGATACCAAAAGGTCGGGAGGTGAAGAAAATTGGAGAAATAGTAAAACCAACCCAGTGAATGCAAGTTCCTGTATGAGAGCAGTTTACTATAAAAGAAGAATGATATGTTCAGTTTCTTAGAATCGTTGATTATACGCAGGCTAATACGGATATTAGATATATCAAAAATCCATGAACAAAATGTTTTGTAGATATAGACGAAATAGCGATGATTAGATATTGAGAAGTCTGATTAGTTTGAAGATGAAGACAAGGTATTATCGCAAATAACTTATTCAAAATAAATCCTCTAAATACTGAAAGAGATATTAAGCCATATATTTACTATTTTTTTCTTCAAAAAGAAGTAAAGGAATGATTAGTTCAAAAACAAAATTCCTCTACATTACCTTCAATTACTTTTGAGATGTTTAATAACATTGCTTTAATTATTCCTTCAAATGACGTAATTAAAAAATTCAACATACTAGATAATAGTTATTTTAAGGAAACAATAAATCTCCAAAAACAAAATCAATATCTCAAAGAGCAGAGAGATCTTTTACTTCGTAAGTTGATTGGGTAATGAAATTAAAAAAAATACAACTTATAAAGTTTAAGAGATTTGATGATCTCACAATTGATCTTTGAGATAGTCCAAAGAAGATTATAGCTTTAGTATGACCTAATTGATGTGGTAAAAGTAGTATTATAGATGCGTTTTCTCCTAGTTTTCAGGATCAAAATTATAATAATAAAAAACTTTATGATGGAAGTGCTGAGACTTGATATCATTATACTAATGCAATTAAAATAAGCAAAGAAGATAATTCTACACAGTACACTCCTACAGATTTTTATGTGAGATCTGCTCAAAGATTTTCAGAAACTGTTAAATTTGAATTTAATCAATGACTAAGACTAACTGATGATCCAGGAAAACCTCAAAGTAGTTCTGCTTTAGATTGAAGAATGAATAGTAATTATAATCTACTTATGATGGATTTGATAAAATCATTTCAATGAGGAAGTGAAACAGGAGACATTGTAAGAGCAAGATATATTGATAAAGTAAATACTATTTTGTCTGGAATTTTAGATATTAAAATATGAAATCTTGCAGATGTAACAGATGCCACAAAATGAGATTTATATTTTGATAAATGAGCATCTAAAAACTTCCCTTATAAAAATCTATCAACATGAGAAAAAGCAATCGTAGATTTAATTCTTGATCTTATCCTTAAAATAGATGTTTTTAGTAGTAAAGTTTTTTTTATCGATGAACCAGAATTACATATTAGTACAGCTATACAAAAAAAACTTATCATTGAAATAAGTAAGCTCATTCCCAATGATGCACAATTACGAATAGCGACACATAGTATCTGATTCCTTAGAGCTTTTCAAAATGAATTAAATGATATCACTGATGTAATTTATATGTGAGAACAGAATTATGATGAAGAAATTATACTTCGTCCAATTCAGAAAACAAGAAAAGTATGGCAAAAGATTTTTGATACTGCGCTAGATGATTTAACTTGATTGATAGCTCCAAACAAGATTATTTATTGTGAGGGGACTCCATTACCATCGGAAGATTGAGAGGAATTATGATTCGATGCTATTTGTTATAATGAAATCTTTGCTCATGAATTTCCAGATACTCTTTTTATATCAAGTGATGGTTGTTGACAGGTAGAGAGATATTCAGCTATTGCTATAAAAGTATTAGAAAAAGCTTTTTTAGATGTAGAAATACAAAAACTAATAGATAGAGATAAAAAGACTGATGAACAAATTTTAGCATTACAACAAGATTGAATTATAGTCTTACAAAGACATGAAATAGAAAATTATTTACTAGATAGAGAAAATGTAAAATTTTTCCTTGAAAATGAATGAAAAGAATTTGATGAAAATCACTATGATTCACAAATAACAGATATTCTTTGAGAAGATGTAAAAAGTAAAGTTTGAATTTTTGCACAGAAATACTGATATGACAAAAATAACTTTAAGAAAAAACTTTGATGTAATATCATAAATTGTGAGGTATTATATCAAGAATTAAAAAATAATATATTTTGACAAACTTTATAATAAATTATAAATTTCATGTCCTCACTCTTTACCGAAACACCACTCGTTGAGCAACCCTATATCGATAAGATCCTTGCTCTAGGAGACTATCGCTATTTGACGACTGACGAACTCAATAGCCATCGTACTACTACCGAAACAGTAGTGCTCGTAGATATTTTGCGTACTCAGATCATCAAGCTCAATCCATGATGTCCTCGTGACATCCTTATCGATGAAGCGATAGAACGTCTTACGACCAATAGATCATATAAATCACTCTATCAAGCGAATAAGGAAGTCTACGCTTTCATCAAATATGGTATCAAGATCGACTATATCAACGATCAAAGCGAGCCAGATAGCTTCACTTTTCAGCTCATCGATCGAGAAACTCCTGCACATAATGATTGGATAGTGACGAATCAAATCACTTACAAATGACCATTGTATGAAAAAAGACCTGACATTATGATCTATCTCAATGGATTGCCACTCATCGTGATAGAATGTAAAAACATGACACAACCGATCAGACAAGCATTTGATGATAATATATCAGATTATCTGTCCGCATTGCCAGGATTACGATCCTACAATCTCGCCGTGATTATTACGAATGGGACACAAAATAAAGTAGGAAGTCTGACGAGTAATTACGAGCATTATTTTACGTGGAAGAAAACAGAAGAAGGGTGAGAACATAGTATTGGGATGGATATGATGATCTCAGGATTTTTGGATCCAAATACAGTATTGGATTACTTACATCATTTTGTATTGTTTGATGATGCAGATCAAGTCAAGATCATAGCAAAGAATCATCAGTATATCGGAGTCAATCGTGCATACGAAAGATTTCTCAAGAGATGAGAGATCGACGGGAAGTTGTGAGTATTTTGGCATACACAAGGAAGTGGAAAATCATATAGTATGATGATGTTTTGCCAAAAGATAGCAAGTATGGTAACAGGTAATTTTACCTTTGTGGTCGTGACGGATAGGACAGAATTAGATAATCAGATTAGTAAAGGATTCGCAGCATGTGGATTGACCAATGATAAGTGAGCGAGAGCAGAAAGCATAGCTGCATTGTGAGTAGCTCTCAGACAAGATAAACAGTATATTTTCACATTGATTCATAAATTTGATAGTGATATGAAAGCTATCAATACGAGAGATGATATTATTGTGATCACTGATGAAGCTCATAGATCTCAGTATGGAGAACTTGCCATGTATATGAGAAACGCACTACCAAACGCAAACTATCTAGGATTTACAGGGACACCATTGATCAGTGATGAAGTCGAAAAGACCAAAGAGTTATTTGGAGATTATGTATCAGTCTATAATTTTACTGAAAGTATCGAAGATGGAGCGACAGTGCCTATCTATTATGAAAACAGGACACCAAAAGTTATTACAGAAAACCCTGATCTTGCCAAAGAATTGGAACAGATACAAGCCGATCTGAGCGAAGAGGAAGAAGAGAAATTGAATCAACAGTTTACGACTGCGTATGCGTTATTGAGTAGAGAAGATGTCTTGGATATCATAGCTGATGATATCGTACGTCATTATCTCGGAAGATGAGAAGGTAGTGATGGGAAAGCTATGGTTGTAGGATTGACGAAGTATATTACAGTCAAACTCTATTGGAAAGTAAAAGCATGATTTGAAAAGACAAGGACTGAACTGTTAGCAAAAAGAAATGATCTGACCAAAAATCCTGTCTTTCTCCATATGCAACGTAGTGATATTGATCGTCAATTGAAGATTATTGATGAATTGGATATGGGAGTGATGATGAGTTTATGAGACAAACAAGCTGATGAGATCAAATTTGGAGATGCAGGATGAGATTTTTCTGTACTGAGAAGAAGAATGGAACAGATGGACGGAGAGATGCCAGCATTAGAAAAACAATTCAAAGATAATAAAAGCCCACTCAAATTGATGTTTGTATGTAGCATGTGGCTTACGGGATTTGATGTTAAATCTTGTACAACGTTGTATCTGTATAGACCACTCAATGGACACAATCTTATGCAAACTATCGCAAGGACCAATAGAGTCTATGGAAACAAAACTAATGGACTGATCGTAGATTACGTCAACGTATTTTTGAATCTGAGAAAGGCTCTTGCTATCTATGGTAGCACTCCTGAGATGAAAGATGTAGAGAATACGATCAAAGACAAAGCATCATTACAGGGAGATTTAGAATCATGAATCGCTCTCGTACAGAAATACTCAGACACCCACAAACTGAATCTTTTTGCTCTTTCATGAGTACAAAATATGGGAGATGAATTGACAAGAATCGCAGAGATAGTGGTAAGTGATACAGAATCATGTAAAGAATTTTTGAAATTATGTAATACGACTATAGGATATTACAATGCCTTGCTTCCACAACCTATTGCAGATGATATTGTGACAAAGATAAAGATTATCAAATTGATTATACTAGTGATTAGAAATGCACAAGGAGATCAAGTAGATATCAGCCAGATAAAAAATGATCTTGAAGACTTATTGAATAGATCTATTTCTGTCGAAGAGTACTCAATCAATGAAAATTATAAAATAACTGATTTGAGTAAAATAAACTATGATGCACTCAAAGCACAGTTTATGGAAAACAAACAGCATACTATCATCAATCAGATTACCAAGTCTTTGGAAGAAAAGCTGGCGACAATGATTACGGTAAATCCAAAAAGGTTTTATTTAATAGAAAAGCTCAATAAACTGATCACTGAATATAATCTAGGATCAAAAACAATACAAGAAACATTTGAGGAACTTATGCAGTATTGTAAAGAATTAGATCAAGAAGAACAAAGATCCGTACAAATGTGATTAGATGAAGAATCATTAGCCTTATTTGATATTATCGTACAAGCAAAAGCAGAACTTTCTAAAGAGGATGAAAAGAAAATCAAACTTGTTGCCCAAGAACTATTAGGTAAAATCAAAGAGATTGTAGAATGATCTGTCAATCGGTTTGAAAATACTACGATGAAGTCCATAGTTCAAACTAATATCTATTCGTATTTATATGAGTCTTTGCCAGCTAGTTACCAAGAATCTGATGTGGATATCTTGAAAGACCAAGTATTCAATTATGCCATAGAACATTATAGCTATACCGATCACAAGGAACTTTTATATAACTAGTCGGCCCTGATCTCGACCTTATATCCTTTAGATTGAAAGAGGGTAGCAAGCTCAGCGAAGAATTCTTTCGCAGTGAATCATATATTCAGTTCTGCAACATCGAGAAAACCCGCCATATATCATTGTCTCGGTGTATTTAACGGTCATCATGAAGTGTTTCTGGTATTCTTTCCTCCGTATCACTTTGGGATGATAAATTCGACAAAAAATAACCTGATGGATTCTATAGAAGAAAACAATTTTTTATTGAAAAAAAGGATTGACAAAAACTCTCTATAAAGTTACAGTTTGTTATCATTTTTAATGATTACTCAAATCACTTATGACATTAGATACAGCAGATAAGAAAGAACAAAAAAAGAAATTAAAGGTTGCCATATATTTTCGTGTCAGTTCTCATGAACAGGTTGATCAATACTGAATAGAAGTACAGAAGGCTAAGGTTGAGAATCGATTAAAATATAATACCGATGATTATATCTTTGCAGGGGATAGCTATTCCTATAACGAAAGTGATGAAACTGGAGTGAGTGGAAGGAAAGAGTTCAATACAAGGCAACAGGGGAAGAAGATGTTGCAAGATTTAGAAACGGCATCGATCCTCTGAAAAGAGCCTCCATTCGATGTGGTATTGGTATATAAGCTAGATAGATTAGCGAGAAGGGTAAAGGTACTCTATGATATAATAACAGAACTAGAACAGTATGGTGTTAGTATAGCATCGTCTACGGAGAATTTTGATGCCAAGACGCCTTTTGGTAGAGCAGTTATTGGTATCTTATGAGTATTTGCTGAGTTAGAGCGTGAAAACTTTATGGAAAGATCAAGTGCGTGAAAAGAGCAGATGAAGATCGCAGGGGAGATTCAATCTGAGTTCTATGGATATGAGAAAGATTCTGCAAATAAACCATTGATTGTCAGGAAAGAGGCAATGACCATTAAAGACATATTTCATAAATTTGCTCTTGAAGATTGTTCAATTAAAAAGATATGTGATGATCTAATGCAAGAAGCTATACCTATCCCTAGTTATTCTGCTTTGAAGAAGTGATTAGTAGCTACAGAAAAGAAAGCAAAAAAGGCAGTTAAGCTTGAATCTCGTTCTACGTGAAAGTTTAATCGAACTGATAAAACTATCAGAGGAATTCTGCAAGATGATCGTTATGCTGGACGTTATTATTATAACAAGACTAAGGTAAACGAAAAAACAGGAAAGTCTGAAGTGCTTCCCAAAAGTGACTGGAAACTTTCTCCCGCATGATTTCCTGTTATTGTTGTCCCAGAGATTTTTGATAAGGCTCAACAGAAGCTTAATAGATGAAGAAAAACAAAGTCTATAGATAATACACAGTACCTACTTAGTGGACTTCTCCGTTGTGATTTTTGCTACAAACATAGATCAAAAGTTGAGATGTGTACATGGCAATGAAAACCGAGTAGTGGTGGTTGAGAAGAGATATATCAATGTTATGGCAAAAGAAGCGATAGAAATAAAGTTGAGAAGAGGTGTACATGTCAGCCGTTGAATAGAAAAGATTTAGATAAATTGGTAGTCTTTCATATTGTGCAGTTATTAAAGAATCCAAAATCTCTCAAAAGAATTGTAGAAGAGATGACACTGCTTTGAGAAACCCAAGCATCTCTTTTGAAAAAAGAAGCTGAGCTAAAGCAAGAGAGAGATAAAGTTAAGCAACAGGAAGAAAAGCTAGAACATGCTTTTTATACTGAATCGGATGACCATCTTACTCAGGAAGCCTATAAAGAGTATAGAGAAGAACTAGAAGACAAGGTATCTTCTATAGAAGAGAAGCTTATTACTATTGCCAAGAAGCTTCAGTATACAATTGATACAGAGTCATACTTCCGTGCTTTGAAGGTAATACATGAGAAGATCAGTACAGGTAAGGAGTTGCTCAGCTCTTCACAGTCTATAAGAAATTTATTGCAATATGTAGTGAAAAGAATTGTGATCTATTCCAAGACAGTAGAGTCAAACAAATGATTACCATGAAAAAGAGGTGCTGTCCTGCCAGCAACTCCTTATAAAATACAAATAGAGCTAAAATTACCGCAAGAATATATTGATAGCTTTTTTGATGGATATGATCCGACTCCTTTTTCCCCATGAGGCGATGATCCAAAAGATCCAGATAGTGGTCAAGATTCTCCGAAATCGTCTCCATGAGCCAAAAACAAAAGATCGAAAAGTGTCGCTCTAAGAAAGGAATCATCAAAAACACATACCAAAGTTTCTAACGCCCCATTATTAATTAGATTTCTCGAGAGAGGAATTTTTTTTGTTTTCGGAAAACCGTATCCTCTCTTGCAGAATGATCAGCGGATGGATATACTTCATTTCGTATCGATATGATGGTGTTTATGTTGAGTGAGTAGTGAGAGGTAGGTAATAATATTTATGTATTTTTTGAAACATGACAGAAGAGGAGAAAGAGATATTTCAGAAGTTTGTGAGGAGCTCTTATGATGATGTAAGTGTTTTTTTATTAGACAATAAAATTAGTTTTATCCTCACGCCCGAAGAGATTAAAGAATATAATACTACAAAAGAGTCCGTAGAAAAGTTAAAATATATCCCACGAGTATGAAATCAACATTATGTAGCACAATTTTATTTGAAGTTATTCGCAAATTTCGATTGAAAAGTTGAAACATTTGATCAAAAATATAAGAAAGTAATGAAATCGCAAAGTACTGAAAGTATATGTAGTGGTAGTTATTTTTATTCTTTAGAAACATGAAAAGCAGGTTTTGTCTCACAATTATTGGAAAGGTTTTTTAACGGATATGAAAATAGATTTGCAATACTTTATGATAAGCTTGTGAATGATATTTTATATTATAGGACCTTAGCAGATAAAGATATTTATGATTTGTGTGCTTTTGTTATAATATCTCTAGTGAGATCAAAGTATTTTAGAGAAGAACTAACTAATGTACAAAATGACTTTATGGAAGAAGGTTTCATAATGAATAATGTAGATCATATAAGGTTTATAAGTGATGAAAACTATATAGAAAAATTAGTAAGAGCGTTATTCGCTAAAAAGATCAGAATATATATCTCTGATTGAGAAAGAAACTTTATTACATCTGATCGTTGTGTTCTCGAAGTAACTCCTTCAAGAAATACATATCTCTGATGAAAGCACTTCATGGCTAGAATTCATTATTTTGTTTTATCTCCTAAAGTATTAATAGAGTTTTACGATCCTCAAGAATCTTGAGAAAAGATCGAAAGAAGAAAAGTTGGAAAGTCAGAAGTTATATACTATAACTCAATTCGTTTTATATGTAGTAGATATTTATATTCTAAATCTAAAGATGATTTCATTGAGCAAGATTATACAGAAGCTCGTATTAATTATGTTGATCAGTTATTCGAATTATTTCCTATAATATTTTGAAAAGATAAGGCAACAAAAGATAGAGTAGAGAAGTATGCAAAGGAAATTTGATTACAGTATGAAAGTAATTATGAGCTTTTCCAGGATCTATTAGAACAAATAGAATATACTAATAAAGGCAATGAAAAAGTTATACAATAAGAAATAAAAACTATCTTTCCTCGTCTACCCTCTCTCGCTACCATGCGGTCAGAGTGGTGGTGTGAGGGATTTTTCGATATAAAAAAATTGACGACCCAAATCGGGCCGCCTATATTATATAATGAGGAATCAATGTAGAGGAGGGAAACTAGAGCAAAACGCTTTTCGTTCCCCTCCCTACATCTTCTCCCCATCCCACAGGGCAATGTTTTATAAATATATACATACTTCTCCCTACAGAGTCAATAGAAAGGGGAAAGACTTTTAATGATTATTTTTTCACATAAAAAAAAGAGCGACTCAGGGAAAAACCTGGTCGTCAGTATTTATTGTTAAAGTGTCGCAGGGGCCGTCTAAACGGCCCCTTTGAAGACACCCTGGTAGCCGTAAACGACTATATTCTTTATATATAAAAAGACACAGAAATCAAGAGAAAGTGAAAGAAAGTCAATATTTCTTCAGAGATGAGTATTTACCTTCACTTCCTACTCGCTCTTCTCCGCTACTTCGACGAAAATCCTCGATTTGAGACTCGAGATCGAGCTATACCATGGTGGAGAGATCTTGATCTGGGCATTCGTGATCTCTGGATAGCCCAAGACGATCTCTTTCGCTCTCTCTCTATCCAGTCAGACAATCTGTTCTTTGATCGCTGCGATGATACCATTGTGATCTTTCTCAAAATCATAGCCCTGGACGATATTGACCTTCGTCGGGATGATATATTCGCCATGACTCCCTGTCATCAGCTGATAGAGGATAGTCGATGTCGTATTGATATCGATGACATGTTGGATGAGTGATGGTCTCTGTTGCATATATTGCGTCACGGCATTGCGTATGCCATCATGAGCGATATAGTAGTAGTCGATCTGACACTCGAGAGCTCAAGAGAGTGATGTGAGTTGTTTGAGTGCATTATTTGTCCCTATCGCACTATACTGACAGCCTGTCACCTGTGTGAGCTCAGGGAATGGGAGGATGATGCTTTCTTCGACATCGATGTTTTTCTTGATACGAGTGATGGTATCTTTACTGATACTTTCGTAGAGTTTTTTTTGCAGTATGCCGATATCACTAGGGACGATTGTACCACTCTTGTTCACTGCTCATCAGATGAATGCTTTACTTACCTCTGCATAGACTTGCTGGGTATAATTACTTTGCTTGAGTTTCTTGATCGTCAATCTCGTCCCGACAGGGATATTTGCTCT
>JACCDN010185405.1_pt1 | contig 19606 bp, 22 predicted proteins | sample 7441691 | NCBI WGS metagenome assembly JACCDN01 (sample SAMN15323439, study PRJNA562643) | freshwater metagenome | isolation source: river surface water | place: USA:Blue River Watershed | collected 2017-08-16 | reverse complement strand
TCCCGTATGACAATACGGTATTTGGTATTACCGAAGGGGAAGATTTCAATTTAGATTCTTTTCCGCACATGAATAAGGTATTGGATCTTCATCGTAGATTTCATGATATGTTGGAATCGATTGATAGAATGTTTTCGCGCCTCACTAGTTATGATATGGGCGCAAAAGGTTCACTGGATGAAATATCGGACTACTTCAAAAATGCAAAATCCGCAGATGGCGTTCAATATGACGCGGTGAAAGATTACATTGAGAAAACTAAGAGTATGTATTCTAAAGAGCTCGATGCATTCTTCAAAGAATTGTTGAAACATGATGGTAATATTGTTTCCTTATACCGAGAACTTTTAGATCCTAAGAAGAACGGTTTTCAGATCGCCAAAGGAATGGATGAACTCTACAGTAAAGTGCGTAAAGAAACTAGAGAAGTTTGGTTTGATAATAAGTGCATTTACGTACCTGTTGAATGGCTCACTATGCACAAGAACACAATAGCTAAGCTTTAGGAATACGCCGGTCATTTCTTATAAATAAACTCAAACGAACTGAAGGCGCTTTCCAGCATCTTCAGACTCTCATATAACACCATAAACCTTCAAGGAAAGGAAATTCCCATGGATAAACGTGAAGAATTACGAAGTGTTCTTAACAATATGATTGAGAATACCCCAGAAGCTAGGGAAGCTGCAAGTCAGCACTTCCATAATTTTCTAGCAAGTAAAATGCGAGATTTATCTCAGAAGATGACGCAACCGGAAGCCTCTGCTGTAGTTGACGAGACAAATGAAGAGTAACCACAGTGGTGATGTCTCCTTATAACTAGGAGTCACTTTGTTTTAAAGTGAAATTATTCGCAGTTACATAAATAATTTTCACAGAATCACAAGAAGTATCATGCAATGTCTCAAGCTGATACTTCGACGTAGGCAACTACGTAAACCCTTATCATAAAGGAGACTAGGCAAATGGATGAAATCCTAAAGAAATTGCTCGAATCAGAGATGTTGAGCGAAGATGTAAAAACGGAAATCGCTGCTCAGTGGACTGAATCGGTCTCAGCTTTGAGAGAATCGTATCGTGAAGAAGCGCTGTTGTCTGTACGTCAAGAGCTTTCCGAACAATGGATTCAAGAACGTGATACTCTAATCGAAAGTTTGGAAGTATTTGCGTCTGAAAAACTTGAAGCTGAAATGACTGATCTGAAGGAAGACATTGAACGCTTCCGTGATCTCGAAGCTGAATATGCACAAAAACTCGTTGAAGAAAAACAAAATCTTGCAGTGCAACTCCAGGAAGATCTTGAGTCGCTAATTGACAAGATTGATGATTTCTTCGAAGAACGTATTGCTGAAGAATTGAGTGAGCTGAAGGAAGATATTTCACTAGCTCGCGAAAATGAATTCGGTCGTAAAGTGTTTGAATCCTTCGTTAAGGAATTCAATGCATCGTTCGTAGATGAAAAATCTATTCAACGCAAACTAGCAGTAACTACTGACAAATTGAGCGATACTCAAAAGACAATCGCGAAATTGGAAGAAAGTGTTGCAACGTTGCAACGTGAAAAGAAAATGGACGAAGTACTGTCGCAACTTGCAGGTCAAAAGCGCGAGCAAATGGCTTTCATCTTGTCGACTGTAGCTACTGAGAAGTTGTCAGAAGCATACAGTATGTTCATCGGACGTGTACTTAGGGAAGACGCAGCTCCTAAGGCTGAAACGTTGACTGAAAGTAAGCAGACTACCACCCTAGTAACTGGTGATGCTCCTGCTTCGACTGGCTCAGTAATTACTGAACAGAAAACCACTCAATCTGCAGCGCTATTGAAAACATTGCGTCTTGCTGGTGTTAAGCAATAACCTACCTTAATAGAGGAGAAACAATATGGAACTTTTTGAAAACTGGAAAGAGACGAAAGAAGCTCTACTTGAAGGTCTCAGCGAACGCAAGAAAGCAATGCTTGCACCAGTACTAGAAAACACTAAGGCCGCTGTCATTAATGAAGCTGCTGCAGCTGGTACTACCGCCGCTGGCGCTATCGGTAACTTCCAAAAGATCGTTATTCCAATGATCCGTCGTATCATCCCAGGCACTATCGCTTCGGAAATCGTAGGTGTTCAGCCTATGTCCGGTCCAGTAGGCTTGGTATACTCGCTACGTTTCGCTTTTGGCGAAGCTGTAGACGTTGCACCTGCTGGTGCTGGTGCTGAAGACATCGCTGCTGGTGATGAAGTCTTCGGTAACAACAGCAAGACTAAGCGTTTCTATTCGGGTGGCCCACAAGGTGGTCCGGCTGATGGTTTCGCAGCTACCACTGCCGACTTTGAAGCATACGGTGGTCGTAAATTGCAACTCTCAGTATTGAAACAAACCGTTGAAGCTGGTTCGCGTAAGCTACAAGCTAAATGGACTACTGAAGCTGCTCAAGACATGGCTGCTTCGCATGGTATGGATTTGGAAGCAGAAATCACTGCTGCTATCTCCGCAGAAATCACCTCTGAAATTGATAACGAAATTATCAATGATCTGATCGCTCTTGCTGGTACCGTAGAAACTTACGATATGGCTGCAACCGATTTCACTGGTGTTCCTAGCTATGTTGGTGACCGTCACGCAGTTCTTGGCACCCTGATCAACAAAGTGGCTAACGAAATCGCACGTAAAACTCGTCGCGGTGCTGGTAACTTCATCGTTGTATCGCCGCTGGTTGCTTCTGTATTGCAATCTGCTGCTAAATCTGTATTCGCACCTGCAGTATCTGGTTCGTTTGATTCGCCTAACGGCACCAAACTTATCGGTACATTGAACGGTTCGATCAAGGTTTACAGCTATGTTTACCACGATCAAGGCAATGAGCCAATCCTTGTAGGTTTCAAAGGTGGTAGCGGTGAGTTGGATAGCGGTTACTTCTACTGTCCGTATATACCTTTGATGAGTTCTGGTGTTGTTATGGATCCTAATACCTTCAACCCAGCAGTTAGTTTAATGACACGTTATGGCAAAGCTACTTTCGTCAACAACGCAACGTCGCTAGCCAACTCCGCCGACTTTTATGGTAGAATTACGGTCGCGAACTTGTCGTTCCGATAAGCTAATCAAATCAATAACTTGTAAAAGTTATTGATTTTGATATTAGTGAAAATAAAACGCACCTAAGAGGTGCGTTTTATTTTGGTCTGAAAAAAGATAATAGAATCAAATACTTGTTTACATTTCTAGTGATTTATAATATAATTGATTTATACGCATATCGGAATAATATGCTTTCTATAAATAAAAACTGTATTCAATACGAATATAAATCAGAGGAGTTAATATGAGTGTTTTCTGCATAGACTGCGGTGTTGAAAGACATCCTGCTTCTAAAGAAGGTAGATGTAAAGAGTGCGCATCGGCATTTCGTAAGGTGGAAGCTAATGAGAGATATTACAATAAGTTAGTAGATAAGGGATTCATTGTGCACACGTCTCGAGATCAGCTATATAACAAGTTGATCAAATATGAAGTGACAAATACCGCATGTGGACATCGCTTTCATGCTCAAGGCGGCAATTTGTTATCGGGTAATACTAAGTGTTCTATTTGCGGCCCGAAGAATCGCATGGCTGGTGCATTATCCGCTTACAAATTAAAGTACGGTCGAACTTACGATTTGACTAATGAAGCAGATTACAAGAAGCAGGCAAGATATCTCAGCGAGAAGAATTGGGTGAAAGCACATCCGGATTCTCCCAAGCGTACACGCACTGGAGTGCATCTTGATCATATTATTCCGATTTCATGGTGTTTTAGAAATGCAATACCGTTAGAATTAGTTGCTGATGTAGACAATCTGACTCTTGAGACTAGTAAGGATAACATTGCAAAGGGAGACAAAATAACAAACTTTCAAATATTCAAACATTTGATAGAAAAGTATAATGTGAAGAATGTGGAGTTTGTGCCCGGCCTTCCAATTTTTGAGACATGCTTTACTTTATTTTTGAACAAGATACGAGCGGTGCCGACGTTGATGGATGCACAGCGCGGTATTATTGAATATTCGAATAAGCGCATCTTGATTCAAGATATCGATGGTTTGAATGATGTCAAATCGTTCGCACAACCTGGTGATATAGTACTCTTTTCAGACGAGGTTACTTATTCATCGAATTCTGATAGGCGATTTAGAATCGCAGTATCACGCATTAATAATGCGATTGGGAATGTTAAGAAGATTAGAGCTTCGACTCTAGAAGTCAGACTTGTAACAGATTCTATGATTGCGACTAGATTCATGAGCACGTGTCATTTCCAGGGTAGAGGAGCAGGAGCAAGAATAAAGCTTGGGTTATTTGATGGTGATGAGTTGATATCCATGATGACCTTTAGTAAACCTAGATTCACTGATGCATTTCAGTGGGAACTTGTACGTTTCGCTTCTAAAATTGATCATCGTGTACATGGTGCTGCGTCAAAGTTGTTTAAGCATTTCGTTAACACCTACGATCCCCAATCAGTGATAAGCTACAGTGACAGACGATGGGGCCGTGGTAAAGTTTATGAACAGCTTGGATTTGAGAAAAGAGGTGTGACGCCTCAAAATTATTGGTGGGCAAAAGACGGTAAGAAAATAACGCGATATCAAACCCGCTTGAAAGACTTAACATTATTGCTAGGTCCCAAATTTGACCCCGCAAAATCCGAAAAAGACAACATGTTGCAAGCTGGCTGGACCTTTGTGCAAGATTTTGGTAGTGATAAATTCGTTTGGGTGCGTAAAGATGACTAGAGTTTACATTCATCTCGATGCATGATATAATCAATTATTAAAATACTGGATGACATTCATGACGCTTAAATGTCCTATATGTGAACGTGAAATGAAGAAGATTGATAGTCAGCACATTAAGAAGCATGGGTTGACGGTAGATGAATACAAAGCGCTATATCCAGATGGTCCATATGGGGCCTCACCTGAAACCAAAGAAAAAATGTCTGGCGAAAATCACCGCCTTCATGGAAAGAAGAGATCACCTGAAGAATGCGCTGCTATTTCTGCTGGTACAAAAAAGATGTGGGAGACATACGAACCATCTGAAAAACAAAAAGAGACATGGGCTAAAACGTGTTTTAGAAATAAAGATGGAACATCTGTCAATCTAGGTAGAAAGCACACGAGGTCAGAAGAGTATAAGCAGAAACTGTCTGATGCAATTCTTCTATCATATCGTGAAAACCCCAGACCTAATACTCACTTTTGGTTTCTTAGAAATGAGATGTGTAAATGGGCTGATTACGATGAAGAATGTAATCATCATAAATTTGAATTCACGTGTAAAACGTGCCACACGAGCAATACCTCATCATTGAGAAATATGCATGCGCATAAATACGGCCAGACGCTGTGTAAGGTGTGTTATCCTAATGAAAGAACAACATCTAAGGCAGAGAATGAAATTCGCGATTTTGTGATATCACTAGGACATATCGTGCAGCCCAACGTGAAAGGTTTGATAGGTCCAGCTGGTGAGATTGACATTTATATACCGAGTCTTAAAATCGGAATTGAGTTTCATGGACTTTATTGGCATTCATTCCCTCAATTAGTTGATACGAAGCGGCACCGTCGAAAATTCGAGGAGGCAAAAAAAGCTGGTATTAGGCTAATACAAATATTCTCGGATGAATGGGCATACAAACAAGACATCGTAAAATCCCGAATTGCGCAAATATTGAGAAATCAACTCTCAAAAATTTATGCACGTAAATGTGAAGTGAAGGTGCTTCGACACAGTGAGGTAGAACAATTCCTCAACGAAAACCATCTTCAGGGCGGCGGAGCACGCACAAATAAAAATTACGGGTTATTTTATGAAGGTGAATTAGTATCATTGATGACATTCACCACGCCACGCAAAGCAATGAATCATAAAGCTGTAGAAGGTGTAAAAACACTTGAACTATTAAGGTTCGCTAATAAGAGAGATGTCAATGTCGTCGGTGCTGCAAGTAAATTACTTGCAGCGTGCGTCAAAAATGAAAAACCAGACACGATTCAATCTTGGGCCGACCTACGCTGGGTCAATCCAGAAAAGAATTTGTATACAGTACTAGGTTTCACATTGAAGTCAGATTCAGTAATAGGGTATTTTTACACTGATTACAATTTGCGCTATCATAGGTATGGATTTAGAAAACCGTCAGACTGCCCTAAAGATGTTAGAGAAGGAGAATACTGGGCTGAAAAGGGTTTTTATCAAGTCTACGATGCAGGACAATATCTCTATGAATTAGATTGTCGAGGGATGTGATGGCACTGAAACAGTGGCCCTCTGCTTTTTCTACTAAAGAAGAAGTACTTAAATACATCAATGATGAACTGCTTAGAGATGGAGTTCCAATCCCAGGTCGTGTGCGATTTCTTCCTGAACATCTCATTGAGAATTTCAGGCAGCTCTTCAATGTCACTCCTACAAATCCGTCTGAAATGATTCATTGGATATTGAACGGGTATTCTGATTACCCAAAGAAATGCACCTGTGGAAAACCTATCACGAAATTCATCTCCCACAATCAAGGATACATTGCTAAGTATTGCAGTTATTCATGTTCTAATTCTGCGACATTCGCGCAGAAGATAGACACGAAAGATCCTGAGAACAAGCAAAAGATAAAGCTCAAGAAAGAAAAAACGTGGTTTGAATCAGGCAGATTCGATTTTGCGGGGTTCACGTTTCTTACAGATCCTACAACATGGAAAGGCACGACACAACAAAAGTTCGAGTGGAGATGTCACAGGTGTAATCTGGAATTTAAACAACAAGCTAATAATGGAATTGTGAAACCTCAATGTCCGAGTTGTGATCTAACGATAGATGGAAAGTCTGCTTCCACCGGTCATAGAGAAATCCATGCTTTTATTAAAGAGCATTATGATGGTCCTATCATCACGAATGATAGATCGACCATCTGGCCTAAAGAACTTGATATCTATTTGCCTCAATTGAATCTTGCTATCGAGTACAATGGTCTTTATTGGCATGCTGACACGGGTTCCAAATCTATGAAGTATTACCACATAGAAAAAACCGATGATGCTGCATTGCTTGGTATTCAAGTCATTCATATCTTCGAAAATGAATGGGATAATCGAAAAGACGCGGTGAAGCATCGTATACTTCATGCGTTAGGTAAACAACAGCGAATCGGCGCAAGACAAACGCAGGTAGAAAAAATTTCAGCAAAAGAAGCGAAAGAATTTCTAGAAAAATATCACACCGCCGGCCATACTAATGCATCAGTAAACATTGGTTTAAAACATAACAATGAGTTAGTAGCTGTGATGACGTTTGGTAAAAGTAGATTCAGTAAGAAGCTTGCGCCATGGGAAGTCATTAGGTGCGCATTTAGTAAAGCAGTAGTAGGTGGTATTGGTAAGCTGATTAAGGCATTCCAAAACGAATATGTAGAAGATGTGATGACCTATGCTGACAGGAATTGGTCAGAGGGAAAGGGGTATATTGCTGCCGGTTTTGAATTTGTTAGAAATTCTGAACCGGGCTATTTCTATTTTAAAGACAACGGACGCATTTGCTCGAGATACGCAGTGCAAGGTGAGAAAATAAAAGAAATCGTGCAGACCTATTCACCCGAATTGAATGAAGAAGGCAATATGATAAGAGACGGTTGGAAGCGAGTTTGGAATTGTGGTAATGTCGTGTTGGTGAAAAGATATTTACATTCATGACAGGATGTGATACAATGATCACATATGGTGACTATGGACTTTCAGATGAAAGCGACAAGTAAGAAAGAGGTAAAAGTTGTAACTGTTGGTGATATACTTGACAACCCCAACATCACCCTTGATGAGCTTGTTGCTCGGTTTGTTGTTGAGTATGTTGCATCGACAGATCTAACGTCTTATCATTTGCCATCTCGATCATTGACGAGTTTACAGCGTCGTGGGGAGTGGGCTACTAAAATCGACGTTTTTAATGTTGTGAATAATGCGCTGACTTCCATGGAGCATGGTCCGACTGTTACCCAATGTTACACATGTAGAAACAATCAAATAACGAGCTTGATGCACGGGCCGACTTCAGTGCATTATTTCGATTGTTCTGAGAATAGAATTACGTCATTACGAGGGGCTCCAAGAGTAATTCACGACTCATTCAACTGTAATTACAATAAACTCACTTCATTAAAAGGCATTCATGAACAAATTGATTACATGTTTCGGTTTTCAGCAGAGCACAATTACATCACTTCTCATGTACTAGGACTCATGCTTATTGATGGTCTTCAGAGCGTTGCGCTTGGTAATAAGCAAGTTGAAACAATCCTGAACAGACACCTTGGTAAAGGTCGTGTAGGTATGTTGATGGCTCAAGAAGAACTAATCGAGGCAGGACTAGAGGAATTTGCGCAACTTTAATTGTTTACATCCTTGCATAGATGTGATATGATGACTTATTATTTTAGGAGATGAATATGGAATGGTTCTGGACGGATGTTGCATTTTTTGGTTTGTGGAAAGTCATCAACGTTGCAGTACTCTTCTGTATTTACGTACCTGTGCCATTATGGTTTGCGGCAGTCGCACTGCGCCTTTTCAGACCTTGGGGCCAAAGAACATCTCTAGGTGAAATGATTGTGTCAACTATTGTGTTTGTGTCTTGGCTTACGTTGTTTGCACTTTACCACGATCCCGAACCTTCGAGACACTCGTACACATCAATTGACGGCTCCAAACATTATCGAATAAAAGACACATTTGAGAACAATACATCCGCGTCATTTAGCGACTACGTGGCGTATAAACGTCGTGAGCAACCAATACCTGTCACGAAGACTCTTATTAGATCCGAAATTCGACAGTTTGAACTATTAGATTGGACAAACCCTAAGCACGTCTACGTAGAATTGCGAGACGTGAAAAGCAACATAGTTTACGATCGCATCTATGTCTCGAAGCATTGCAGTGAAGCTTATAGCTTCCGAGCTCATGACACTTACAACCTAAGTGTGGATATCGTGACATATAGTGATGCACCAAATGAAAAGCGTTTAGCGTTCAATAATCTCTATAATGCATTTTGCGGCGGGTGAGATGTATAACTGGACCGCGGTTGATTGCTTCTTCGGTGCGCAATTGATGATTCCGAAGCATAGAAGTAAGTATGAACGCGCACTTTAACAATTAGATCTTAGAAATACTTGAGGGTTGCCTAACGGTTTAGGACTATTCTCGAAATATTTCCAGGCTAATGATTACATGTTGACATATGACATTTTCACGTAGGAACGTTTAGTTACAAAAAACGACGATAAATAACAACATCTGCAGATTAAATCTTTGGAGGTGTCAAATGAGCTCAAAGCGACGTCATGCCGGAAAAACTGTCCGTCATCTTACTGAGGATTCTCAGTTTGGTAGAAAAGAATATTCTGAGTTAGCTGATACGTGGATTTGCGCAGATTGGACACCACTGCAATATGATGGTCCACGAGGAGCTGCTAAAGCCAAACGTGGTGCAAAAAAGAAAATAAGAGCTCGTGTTCGTTTTCATGAGAATGCAGCAACCAAGAAATTAGCCCTTGAACTGGAGTGTGAATGCGACTAAAGCAGATTTTTGAGAGTATTGTTTTCAATCGTGAAACCCGAAAGGTTGATTGGGTTGACGATGTGAGTAAACTCCCACCTGAAAAGAAGATAGTGCAGCCGCAGAAGGCGTCTGTAGCTAAGCATGAAGCGCCTAATCCGGATCATCTAGATGTCATAGTGCCTATATGGAAGAAAAACAACGGACGTATAAATCGAGATGCGTCACTGGGAATTCCATTCTACACCACATTTCGATATGTGCCAAAGCGTCAAGATGGTGCAAAGGAGCAGTCGTATCAACTAGACACTCTACGTCTCTTGAAAAACAAAGAGCCTGTGAATCCGGATTTCAACTTTGAATTCGAAAGCCCTGCGGTTCGTGAGAAAATTCTTGATGAGGCTGCGAAGCATTTGCTAGAAGTTATCAAGGAGACACGTGCTGAAGTGGTAGCTGGACCAGCTTCTCGTCATACCGTGATCACTGACTTGTTATCGCGCCTCAAAGATGATCCATTCGTGAAAAAGCACGGTGTTAGATTCATTGATGACGCCTTCATCAAAACGATGATCGTCAAATCATCAGAAGAGCTAACGCTACAGGACGCGACACAGTTCATTGACGAAGAATCGAGTGCGTATGTTACATGGGTTGCTTACGAAATGAAGAAGCAGGGCATCAGTAAAAAAGAAGCTCAAAATGAAATCAATGCGCAACTCAGTAAAGAAATCCTTACCGCCCTACGCAGAGGATACCGTGAATGCGAAGGAGTTGTGCTAAACATTACTGAATTCCGTAACTCGATGTCGAAAAAGCTGAAAGGGTTTATGGACCTGAGTGATGATCACGTAGACTCGATCATCAATCGTTCTAAGGATTATCGCCCCGTGATCATCGTTGATGACTCGTTGACGACAGGAGCAACCTTTGCGCACATGGTTAAACTACTTGAGCAGCGCGGCCTACCCAAAAAGAGTATGGTGGGTTACGCCATCATGACATCGAAACAAGCACTTAACAAAGATACAGGTGAAGATTGAAAAGAATATTCCTAGATACAGAGTTCACTGATCTGAACCGAAATACATACAACATCATATCTTTAGGTATGGTCGAGCTTGAAAGCAAACGCGGATATTACATCGAATTCACGGATACGTACTGGACGTCAGAATGTTCTCAATTTGTTAAAGAGACGGTATTACCTCTACTCAATACTGGTAAGGCGCCGAATCTTTCACGGATGAATTCAACAGAAGCAGTTGATGCGATGTACAATTATCTTGCATCGTTTGATGATGACATCGAATTCATGGTGGACGCACCACATTGGGATTATCCACTAGTCATTCCATTCATCGAGCAGTTTAAAGACAAACTCAATAAGACCATCGTGTTCAGTAATTACGTGGTGCACGATCTCGATCGTGCAGAAGCTCACGTGCGGATTAGCGACAAACTATTTGAAACGATGAGGAGACATCATGCTTACGATGATGCGTACGTTGCAGCAATGCTTTTTGAACAGCTTACAGAGGACTTCGAAGTCTTCCAAAGTTTCAAAATCTTCCCAACCTCTAAAGGCAACTAAAATGAACTACATCACACCAGAGCGACTAGCGGATCTTGAATCGAAACGATTGTATCTGCAAGGTGTCATAGGTGACATCAAGCGCAAAATACCTCATAAAAATTATCACCTCACATCAAACTATGGCGTTCAGACCGTGCTGGCAGCAAAAGCAGAATTCGAGCGACAACTAATAGCAGTATTGATTGAAATTGATTATGTGAGTGCTCAACTCAAGGAATAAGCGGACGTAAAGATCAACGAGGCGTAAACTATTAGTTTACGCCTCGTGTGGGGTATGATACAATGATTCTTATTCTGATGAAGGAGTTTGTGATGGCTGCTAAAATTCGTAACGCGGTGTTCAACATGCTGTCTGACGAAGTGACGTTGACGGATGCGATCGAGCAGGTGGCTATCTTGTTTGAAATGACAACTGATGAGGTAGAAGATGCAATCAACTAATACTATCAAAACTGTCGAGGTTTATGAATGTTCCATGTGCGGTTCACTCCACAAAAAGAAAGAAGATTGTGTCAAGTGTGAAACAGAATGCAAAGCTCAACAGAAGGCAAAAGAGCAGCATAAGGCATCAACGGAGCACTTGCGAAGCATCCTGGATTATCCGCGCCTGAATGCAAAAACCATCTCAGAATTACAGACTATGATTGTTGAGTCGTCTGAGAAAGCATCTGATGTTCTAGGTGTGAAGATTAAGAATCTATTGCTTGACGTGCGATATGCTCGACGCTTGACCACCGCGCACTGCACGCCAATTGGCGTGCAGTATCAGGACCCTAAAAAGGGCAATTTGGAATTTGCTGGCTTCAGCGGAAGAATTTCATTTGAGTTGGAAGTCATAGATACAGCCAAAAGTCAAAAGTGTTTCTTTTCAGCATATCCAGGTAGCTCGGTGTTTGACGCGATGTCTACCAGACATGATATTTCAGGTATTAACACTGGAACTGGTGGCAGCAGCGGTAAGAACGGCCGCAATGTGGAATACCACTATGGCGTGACTATGTTCTTGGATGATTTCCCTTTAATGAAGGAAGAAGTCGAGAATTATCAGAGGGCCAAAGAAGAGCGGGATGCATTTGTTGCGGAATTTGATGATAGCATGGATTTTGTGATAGCTCACGATCCGATTGTCACAGTAATGAATACTGAATTGCGGAACATTCAGGATCAGATACAAAATTTACAGCTGCAAGCGCGTGACAGGATGAAAGAATTGGATGAGCATACGCGCACGCAATATCACAAATCATCTGATGCGTACGTCAAGTCCGTTGATGACTACCTTGAACAATCATTCCCCGGATGTGCAAGAATTTTCAAAGACTATTAAGGAGAGAAAATGACATTTAGAAAATTTCCAAGTATTGAGCAATTTCGTAATAACATTCGTGCAGTGCGCAATCGTGCATCGTACGCTGGTAAAGATGCTGACGGAAATCCCATCTACAATCACTGCATATTTCCCACACTGCATCTAGTTGGCACGGTGAAAGTCCATGGGACGAATGCGTCCGTGGCTCAGATGAAAAGTGGTGCTGAGATAGAATACGGGTCTAGGAATGGACCTATCACGCCAGAATCAGATAATGCTGGATTTGCCACCTATCATGAATGCACTCTGAAAGATAGTGGGTTCGATATCAAGAGTCACTTTGAAGATATTCGCACCGTACTCAAACATGATGGACCAATTTACATCTATGGTGAATGGGCAGGCGGAAACATTCAAAGTGGCGTAGCTATCAATGGACTACCAAAGATGTTTATTCCGTTTGCTATCGCTCTTTACAGTGATGATACAGAAGAAGCAACGCGAACTTGGGTGCTTCCACATCACAAAGAACTACTTGATAGCACTTACGCACCAACTGCAAATTGGTTCCCGATTCATCTGTTTGGTCTGCACGAAATTGATATCGATTACAATACACCTGAAATAGTACAGAACCGGCTCGTTGAAATTATGCAAGCTATTGAACAAGAGTGTCCTGTGGGTAAGCACTTTGGTAAACTCGGCGTAGGAGAAGGCGCAGTTTGGTATATTACAGATCCTACATACGATTACGCCGACTTCGTGATGAAAATCAAGGGCGAGAAACACTCGGTCTCGAAGGTTAAAACTACCGCATCTGTTGATGTTGAGAAGTTGAATTCTATCAATGAGATGGTTGAGAACTTTGTGACGGAAAATCGTTTGAAGCAAGGATTGGATTTTCTTGCTGAGCAACATCTCGATGCTGAACCAAAAAATCTCGGGCCTTACATCAAGTGGGTAATTGGTGATATCGCAAAAGAGGAAATGGATGTCTTTGAAGCGTCAGGTATTGAGTTTAAGGAATTTGCAAAATCTGCAACTACGAAGATTCGACAGTGGTTCCTATCTAATCTGAAATGACAAAGGAGCGCCTAGGCGCTCCTTTTTAGTTTTCTGGAAGTTGCTTGCGCATGAAATTCACAATTAGCTGTTTTGCTACACCAGCTGGGTTGTTGATAATTTTCTCAATCATCTTAGCCAGGTGAATATCATGAGTTTTTGTCAACAGGGCCGAGTTAGTTAATGCCCAAGTCTTCAGTTTTTTGCCACATCTAACATGTACTTGTTGATGATGTTGTCTATCTCACGTCCTACATTGCTGCCAACAGTGTCCTTTAGAATAGTGGTGAGGTCTGCGATCGAACCGCTTTCTTCAAGTTCAGCTTCCGTGAGATAATTTTGTAGATGCTCTCTAAGTTTCATTCTAAGGTTGGCACTTTCACGTTCATTCCGGGGCGATAAACGATGTCACCATTTATCTCATAAAAGGTCTTCTTTAGCATTTCTAGTTCTTCTTTGGAAATTGCCCGTTTCTGTTCACGCTTGATGACAGCTTCAATGGTCATACCGGGCATGAGGATCATTGAATTCATTACACTGTTCTCAGCTCAGTGTATTTCAAACCTTGGTCATCTGCTGCTTCTTCGAAAGCATCTTTTAGTGCATCAGATTTTGTATTTTTGGAGAACAGTGATACTTCGTTATGAAATGAACCGACTTGCACGTCAATTCCCATGTCTTTGAGAGTGTCAACGATTCCATCTTTCTTAGTTAAGAAAGCGTATATGTCAGAACCATTAGCTGCATGAGATTTGTCTAACTCGAATTTAACCGTACCTTTATGCGACGATGGATACTTGGTACCGTATGGATCAGGCGGCCGAATAAAAGCCTCATCAGTTCTAGTCTTGATAATGCTCATCATTTCTTGTAGTAATTTCATGGTGTCACTCCTTAATTGCGTCACTGTTATTTATTGGGTGGGCGAGTACGTCAATAAATAACAACATTGAAGGAGACATTATGGCAAATCACGAAACTTTTGAATACACAACGGACACTCTTTGGTCTGAAGGCCGCCAAATCCAGTTGAAGCTATCAAGACCGACTCCTACTACGATACAGTTGGATTGGGTATACCCTGCTGACATGAAGGTCACAACGGGTGCTCTGTTGCTTCTGTCTGTCGATCAATTGAATCCGAGTAACTACCCAACAGATTCAGTAAAATACACTGCATCCACGGATTTCTTAGCACCTGGCGATACGATTGGTGCAAATGCACCAGCACAAGTAGTTGGTGCCTTTTACGATAACATCCTGACAACATCAGTCACAATAACTAATGTTGATCCAAATGTTCTTTACTACGCGACTATTCACGCAGCATCAAGTATTCGTCAGTACCACAATGTCGGTATTCCTAGTTACCCGGTTGATGCTTCACGCGTAGAACGAAATAGTGATTCGTTCACCGGTGATATTCCGCATTCTGATGTCGTACCTACAAATCCCACTCTGGGGCAGGTATACTTCAATTCGGCTGCGAACACCGTGTTCATGTGGACAGGTTCCGCTTGGATTCCTGCTGGTACAGGCACACCAATTACAGGTACGACATTCCCAACGTCACCTGCCCCTGCGCAAGGTCAGTTTTTCTACAACGACAATACTCGCGAGCTGTCAGTTTTTAATGGTACCTCATGGACTCATGCCAATACCGCAAACGTCGGCACCCCGATGTACGACAAGATCGGTGTTGGTACTGATGGCACGTACGACGAACGACTTCGCCTCATATCTGTCCTGAAGATGCAGCTCGGTTATCCTGCAATCTGTGTCGAATTGAATGAAGATCAGTTCAACATGGCGATCGATAATGCACTGGATGAATTCAGGAGACGCGCAGACAATGCGTATCGTCGTCAATATGTCCTATTTAACCTTCGTAACGGGCAGTCTATGTATTACCTGAATGACCCGCGTATTGATACGGATAAGATAGTGGACGTTACCAAAATAAACCGACTCCAAATGTTTGGCCAGTACTCGTCAAACGATTCAGGTGTTTATGCTCAAGTATTCCTGAATCAAATTTTCAGTCCTATGCCGGTTGACATGTTGTCAATTCACCTTCTTGCGAATATGAGTGAAGAAATTGAGCGCCTGTTTGCCGGTAATCTGATGTTTACATGGCAAGAAAGCACTCGTGAAATGCGAATTCAGCGTAAAATTTACCGTGACGAACTCGTAGTTCTAGATTGTGTTATAGAGCGCACTGAACAGGAATTGCTTGTTGATCGCTGGGCAAAGCAGTGGTTGCAGCAATGGGCCGAAGCAGAATGTAATGCTGCACTTGGTATGATTCGTTCGAAGTTTGGTAGTCTGCCTGGAGCTGGCGGCGGTATCACGCTTAATGGGTCTGAACTTCTGTCTCGTGCTGATGCTATGTTCCAAGATTGTATTCGACAACTTGCTGACTATGAAGTGGGTAATGGTGTAGAATTTCCATGTCCATTCCTGTTAGCGTAGGGATGATTAGTGAATAGCATCATAAATTAGAGGCGGATTCTTTAAAGGATTCCACCTTCTTGGGGATACAAATGAAAGAAAACTTTGACAGGTAGGAATAATGCCAACTATTGACGGAAAATATGTACCACCTGAGCTCTGTACTGGTGACTGGACTCTTCAGGATGATACCGAATGCGGTAATAAAGAGGGTCAATACCAAGAGAATCTTGTGGCTGAAGCTATTGAGATTTCAGGTACCCCATTGAATGTGTTTAAGTTGCTAGGCGTACATGAGCAGGGAAAGCTACTCGATCTTACTGGATCTGGTTACCCATTATCATCAGGTTCGCAAGCTGGATATGATGCTTCTAATGCATTCATAATTTCTGGAGGCACGTGGCGTTCCGTGCAACAAGGATCAGCAGTAGCAACAACCCCCGCATTTATCGGTTATAACTTTGGAAACAAAAAGACATCTTACGGTGTTGATAAATACGCTCCTAATCAACCAGTGCGTCAACACATCACGACTATTAGAATAACGCAGAGTGCTGATCCGCTTATGCGAGTGTTGCAAGCGAGAATAGAATCATCTAAAGATGGTGTTACCTGGACACGCGTTGACATAGTAAATCTGCCTGACACTGACACGACACAGTCTATTGCTGTGAAGCAGAGTTACCCAACACCCTTTTGGAGATTGGTACCACTCCTGTTTAAAGGAGCTGCTGACTCCAACGCTTACTGGGAAATCCAAAAGCTCGAATTGATGGACTATATGCAGACATCTATTGACAACGTGCAAGACGTGTTCTTCATGGAAAATCGCGATAGAGATTATGCAACAAGCTCTTTGCAGGTGAAAGCAGTTTATCAGCCATTTGATTCAATGGGTGACATGTCTAAATTTGGTTTCAATATCCTGGACTCATACACATTCGAGGCATCGTTCGCGAAGATGGTTGAGATTCTAGGACGTCCTATTGTAATTGGTGACATCATTGAGTTACCAGCGGAACTTCAGTATGATCACAATTTACGCGCTGTTAAAAAGTATCTAGAAGTTTCAGACGCTGCTTGGTCTTCTAATGGGTACACTACTGGATGGCGCCCGACGCTGTACAGATTTGTAGCACAACATTTGATACCTGCCGCAGAAAATCGTGATATAATTGGCACTATTGAAAATCAATATGCTGTATCGGATTCAGAATTTCTGACAGGTATCGCTGAGATAGACGGTATTGCGCATACTGCGTCAGAAAATATTGAAGCATTAGCGAAAGATGCAGTACCTGAGGATGGTCAAGATGCTAGAGAACAGCACGCTGGAGAATCTTCGCATGCAGTGGGTAAGGTTGATAGCTACGATTATGGCGTAGAAGACGGGTTACCGCCTAACGGATTACCTTACGGTGAGGGATTTGCGTTACCTGATGTCTTGACTGCTGTTGACGGATCCTACTACAGGCTGAATTATCCGGTGAATACGAAGATACCGAGCAGACTCTACAAATTTTCTGCGTTGAAAAACAAATGGATTTATATTGAGACAGATCGCAGAATGACAATGTCGTCATTCAAGCCGTCTGCTAGAGCAATAATGAATTCAACAAATAGTAAACCCATAAGTTCGGACAAGGTGTAAAAATGATTGATTCTTACTATTATGACGGTCAACTTCGAAGATACTTGTTGCAGTTCTGTGCAATTTTTTCGGGGCTGCAAGTTAAAACCGGTAAAGGTGCTGATGGTCAAATTAGTACCTTGCGCGTACCGATCCACGTGGGTGACAGAGATCGTGTAGTTGCCGGCATTACAACTGGAAACACACAGAATCGAATGTTCTCCCTACCAATAATGGCAGTTGATATTCAGAGTATAGAACTCGCACCCGAGCGTCGCAAGGGTATTGGTATGGTCGATCGTCGCGTAACCATGGACGTAGGCGGCGTTTACCCGAACGATTTGAAAGTTGTGCATCGTGTAATGCCAATTCCGTACAATCTTTCTATAGAGCTTGCAATTTACGCAAGCAACACTGAACAGAGCCAGCAAATATTGGAGCAGATCATGATGATCTTCGATCCAAGTATCCAAATTCAAACCACTGATGCAAATTTTGACTGGACAAAGCTGACGACAGTAGAACTGACTGCTATAAATAGCGAAAGAAATTATCCTATAGGTACGGATAAACGCATGACGATATGGTCGCTAACTTTTGCTGTACCTATTTACATTTCACCACCGATGGATATACGTCACGACATCGTGCACGACATTTTTATTCGCATAGGTGAAATGTCAGAAGCTGGAGTCTTGGAATTTGATGAGGAGGGTATTTTGGTGCCGTACACTGATTTGTGGACGACGGTTCACGTAGACGGAGATAATTTGTGAAACTGAAAGATCTATTCGAGATTAGAGTTCCATCGTTAGGATATGCATCAAATCATGAAGTCGTAAAGAACTATTCTGGTGGCAATTTAGACCTTAGTTATAAGGGGCTATACAGTTTGGATGGATGTCCTGAGCATGTCACGGGACACTTTAAATGCGCGCATGCCACGCTGCCGACTCTCAAAGGCGGACCACAAACAGTCGATGGGGACTACATCTGCTACAACAACAATTTAATGACGCTTGATGGGGCCGCGTCGCATGTAGGTGGTAGTTTCATATGTCACGGGAACCCGATAAAAACTTTGGAAGGAATTCCGAAGTTCATTGGCGGGGATTTTTGTTGTCAAGATAGTCATCTTGTGTCCTTAGAAGGAATTTATGAACAGCTCTTGCAAATCGGTGGGAGCTTCGATGTTAGAGGTAATCAGATACGATCTCATGTTCTCGGGTTGACACTTATTAAAGGATTGGTGGAAATATCCACTGATAAAAAAGAGCTTAACAGGATTCTGAACAGACATCTTGGTAAAGGCAGAGCAGGTATGTTGATGGCTCAGGAAGAACTGATCGAAGCAGGACTAGAGGAATTTGCGCAACTATGAAACTAAAGGAATTATTTGAGTCGACTGGGAAGTCTGTTGCAGATCTCGGGATTGATTACAAGGGCGGCGACTTTGATTGCTACAACAACGAGCTCACATCTCTAGCTGGAGCACCTAGTCGTGTTGGCGGCGACTTCTATTGCTCCGACAACGAGCTCACGTCTCTCGAGGGCGCACCGAGTCACGTAGGCGGCCACTTTGACTGCTCCAACAACGAGCTCACGTCTCTCGAGGGTGCGCCAAGTCATGTAAGCGGCAAATTCGATTGCTCCGTCAACAAGCTCACGTCTCTCGAGGGTGCATCAAGTCATATTGGTGTCGGCTTCTATTGCTCCCACAACAAGCTCACATCTCTAGCTGGTGCGCCAAGTCATGTAGGCGCCCACTTCTATTGCTCCAACAACAAGCTCACATCTCTAGCTGGTGCACCAAGTCATGTAGGCGGCGGCTTCTATTGCTACGACAACGAGCTCGCGTCTCTAGCTGGCGCACCAAGTCATGTAGGCGGCGCCTTCTATTGCTACAGCAACAAGCTCACATCTCTAAAAGACGTGCATAAACACGTCACAGAGATAAAAGGCATATTTTATGC
>JACCDN011244913.1_pt1 | contig 19609 bp, 18 predicted proteins | sample 7441691 | NCBI WGS metagenome assembly JACCDN01 (sample SAMN15323439, study PRJNA562643) | freshwater metagenome | isolation source: river surface water | place: USA:Blue River Watershed | collected 2017-08-16 | reverse complement strand
CCCGCGCTCTTACGACCAGGGCGTTTTGACCGCCAGGTTGTGGTGAGTCTGCCCGATGTCCGCGGCCGCGAACAGATTCTAAATGTGCACATGCGTAAGGTTCCGATTGCAAGCGATGTCCGTGCGGATATTCTGGCCCGCGGCACGCCAGGATTTTCGGGCGCTGATCTCGCCAACCTCGTCAATGAGGCAGCGCTTTTTGCCGCACGTCGAAACGGCCGTGTTGTGGAAATGAATGATTTTGAAAAAGCAAAAGACAAAATCATGATGGGTGCGGAACGTAAATCCATGGTCATGCCCGAGGAAGAGCGTAAAAATACCGCCTATCACGAGTCGGGACATGCCTTGGTCGCCCGAATGCTGCCGAAGACCGACCCCGTTCACAAGGTGACGATTATTCCCCGTGGGCGCGCGCTCGGGGTCACAATGCAGCTGCCTGAAGGGGATCGGTACAGCATGGATAAGCTGCGCATGCTCAGCACCATCTCGGTATTGTTTGGCGGCCGGATCGCCGAAGAAGTATTCATGGATCAAATGACAACCGGCGCCTCAAACGATTTTGAGCGCGCCACTGCGCTTGCCCGAGATATGGTGACGCGTTACGGGATGTCGGATATCCTGGGCCCAATGGTCTACGCCGAAAACGAGGGCGAAGTCTTCCTTGGCAGATCCGTAACTAAAACGACGCATGTCTCTGAATCTACGATGCAGAAAGTAGACAGCGAGATCCGTAGAATTATTGATCAGCAGTATGCGGTCGCCCGCAAGATCATCGAAGAAAACGCCGACAAGATGCATGCGATGGCCAATGCCTTGCTTGAGTGGGAAACGATTGATGCGGATCAAATCAACGACATCGTTGAGGGTCGCCCACCGCGTCCGCCGAAGCAGACGGGCTCGGGCAATACGCCCAGTTCGGGCCCTGGGCCAACGGGTGTAGCGCCCACGGCACCGGCAGCGGCCTAATGGTGGTGAACAACAAACCGGCGGAGATCCCGCCGGTTTTTCTTTGTGGGCGATACACGCGAGAGTATTCCAAACAACCCTTGATCATGGGCATTGTAAATGTCACGCCGGATTCGTTCTCTGATGGCGGCGCGTTCTTTCGTCCCAGCTTAGATCCGCAGCAGGCAACCGCCTACGCCCTGCAACTCATTGGCGAGGGCGCCGATATTCTGGATATCGGTGGCGAGTCAACACGCCCTGGTTCAATGCCGATTAGTCCGCAACAGGAGATGGACCGCGTCTTGCCAGTGATCGAAGGTCTTCTAGAGGCTGGTGTTCCGCTCTCCATCGATACGCGCCGGCCTGAGGTGATGGAGGCGGCGATCGCGCTTGGCGTTGACATCATTAACGATATCAACGGGTTTCGTGATCCCCGTGCATTTCGTCTCGCAACGAATAGCCGGTGCGGTCTGTGTGTCATGCACATGCTGGGCGAACCACAGACCATGCAAGTCAATCCGACATATGAGGATGTGGTAGACGAGGTCTGGGGTTTTCTGCAGACTCAGCGCGATGCATTAATTGCCCAGGGCGTTGATCCGGGCCGCATCGTTTTAGATCCTGGATTCGGGTTTGGAAAAACATTCCACCACAATCTGGAACTCCTGCGGTCAATGGATGCAATCTCGGCACGGTACCCTGTCTTAGTGGGTGTCTCGCGTAAGCGCATGATCGGAGAATTAATGGAGCGCCCTTCGGGTTCTGGCGCAGCTCCTGCGGGTTCTGGGGGATCTCAAGGCCTCGTCAGCGCGCCCACTGAGCGTGTCGTGGCGAGCGTGGCCGCAGCCCTATGGGCCGCCAACCAAGGCGCACAGATTCTGCGCGTCCATGATGTCAGGGCCACAGCCGAGGCGCTGCGTGTCTGGGCAGCATTAGAATGGCGAGATGACGCGTAAATACTTCGGAACAGATGGCATTCGGGGGAAGGTGGGCCTGCCACCGATTACACCGGAGTTTGTCCTGCGTTTGGGGATGGCCGCAGGCCGTGTCCTGGCGAGTCGTGCACAGCCGGCGGGGGTTCATCCAACGGTATTGATTGGTAAAGATACCCGGATATCCGGCTATATGCTCGAGTCAGCCCTTGAGTCTGGGTTTAGTGCGGCCGGGGTCGATGTCTTGTTAGTGGGCCCGATGCCAACGCCTGCTGTGGCCTATCTCACCCGGGCTCTGAGGTTATCAGCGGGTATCGTGATCAGCGCCTCGCACAATCCTTTTGATGACAATGGCATTAAATTCTTTAATGGTGATGGCGAAAAACTCTCCGATGCCATTGAAGAAGAAATTGAGGCGGTGATCGATGAGCAGGCCCAATGCAAGAGCTCCGATAAGCTTGGAAAGGTTCGCAGGCTCAACGATGCATCGGGCCGCTACATTGAATTCTGTAAAAATACATTCCCCAGCCATCTCTCGCTTCGTGGCCTAAAGCTCGTTATCGATTGTGCCAATGGCGCCGCCTATCAGGTGGCCTCTCCGGTATTTCATGAATTGGGCGCTGAAGTGGTCGTGATTGGCCACGAGCCGGATGGATTCAATATCAACGCAGGTGTCGGCGCAACCCACCCTGAGGCGCTTGCGAAGCGGGTTGTGGCCGAGCAGGCCGATTATGGAGTCGCCCTCGATGGTGATGGCGATCGACTGATTATGGTCGATGGTCAAGGCACCGTCTTTGATGGGGATCAGCTACTCTTTGCGATTGTGAAAGATCGGCTGCGTCATGTCAGTATGGATTCGGTGTTGGGTGTGGTGGGTACACTCATGACCAATCTTGGATTTGAGCGGGCGATGGAGAAGCTGCACATCGATTTTCAACGCTCTAAGGTGGGTGATCGTTATGTGCTCGAGATGCTCAAAGAAACGGGTTGGAATATTGGGGGTGAATCCTCAGGCCACATTCTTTGTCTTGATCAACACACTACGGGAGATGGCATTGTTAGCGCGCTTCAGGTACTTGCTGCAATTGTCCGGTTTGGTAAGCCCCTATCCGAGGTTGTTGCAGAGTTCACTCGCTATCCACAGACCTTAATCAATATTCCGGTGAGCCATGGTAAGGACTGGCAGAAGATTCCAGAGGTGACGCAGGCCTGCGCTGTAGCCCAGAAGACCCTCGGAAAATCGGGTCGCCTCTTAATCCGTAGGTCAGGCACCGAGCCCGTGGTGCGGGTCATGGTCGAGGCCAACGACACCACCCTCTGCGAGACCACCGCCCAGTCGGTGGCGGCGGCCTTAAAGGCCCACTGCTGCTAAAGCAGGATCAGGGACCAGACCACAACCGCGTGGACGATCGCGCCCAGGACTGCGGCGCTTCCCATATCTTTTACTTTCTTCGAGAGTGGATTTTTTTCGATTGAAATCCGGTCGATAGTTTTCTCGACTGCGGTATTTAAGAGTTCGGTGATGATGATCAGTAAGAGACTGCTGATCAGCATGGCCCGCTCAACACCCGTCTCACCCAGTATTAAGCCGGTTATCGCGAGGGCGGGTAGAAGAATGATTTCGACCTTGATCGCCTCTTCCGATTTCCAGGCTGCACCGAAACCCTCGATCGAATAGATTAGCGCGGAGACCATACGGCGTCGAACGATACCGATGAACTGATGCAGCATAGATATTCCCTTTGGCCGTAACAAGAAGCAGAATTTTAGTCGGCTGTCAGTCTGGTGGTGGCAGTGTCATGTAAATTTCATGAGCCTGTCATCTGGGTGTCAACTGGCAGACGCATGCTTGGGGTCCATGAAGCCCAATGAGCCGATGGAGTTTGATGAAGTTCCTACCCGCTATCGGGCGATCTGGATATCCGACATTCATCTGGGAACCTCAGGATGCAAGGCTGATTTTCTGTTGGATTTTCTGCGCTGTAATGAATCCAAACATCTCTATCTCGTAGGTGACATCATCGATGGCTGGCAGCTGAAGAAGGGGTGGTACTGGCGTCAGAGTCACAACGATGTCGTACAGAAGATCCTACGAAAAGCCCGAAAGGGAACAAAGGTCACCTACATTGCTGGCAATCACGATGAGGCACTACGGCAGTTTCTTGGTATGGCCTTTGGAGACATCCAGATTCTAGATGAGACGACCCACACGATGCTTGATGGTCGTGAACTCTGGGTCACTCACGGCGACCTCTTTGATGGTGTGATTCAGCACGCTAAATGGCTCGCCTATCTTGGAGATAGCCTTTACACCGTGATTCTCAAGATGAACCATTACTTTAACCAGATTCGACATCGATGCGGCTTGTCGTACTGGTCGTTATCGCAGTTTCTAAAGCACAAGGTTAAAAATGCCGTGTCTTTTATTACTGATTTTGAAGAGGCATTAACCGCAGAGGCCCGCCGCCGTGGTTATGACGGCGTTGTCTGTGGGCACATTCACAAGCCTGAGATCCGAGAAATTAACGGCATTCTGTATTGCAACGACGGTGATTGGGTTGAGAGCCTCTCCGCATTGGTGGAGACGAATACGGGCGAGTTAAAGATTATTCATTGGCCCTATCGGGCCTCACTAGAAAGGCAAGACATTCGTCATGCGATCGCCGTCTAAGATCCAACGTGTGCTTATCATCACCGATGCCTGGAGCCCCCAGGTCAATGGCGTCGTGAGAACCCTGAAAAATACCTGCCAGGAGCTTGAGGCTCTTGGGGTTCGGGTGGAAATGATCACGCCGCTGGAGTTCAAGACGCTACCTTGCCCCAGTTATCCCGAGATTCGGTTATCGCTGGCGACATCATCTCGTCTGGAGAAGATGATTGAGGCTAGTCAAGCGGATGCGATGCACATTGCAACGGAGGGCCCACTGGGATGGGCGGCCCGCGGCGCGGCTAAGCGGCGTGGGTGGGCCTACACTACTGCCTACCACACGCGTTTCCCAGAGTACGTCAATGCGCGTACAGGAATTCCAGTAGCCTGGCTCTACCGGCTATTCCGCAGTTTTCATCGCTATTCAAGCGCGGTACTTGCTCCGACACCCGCCATTATCGAAAGCCTAGAGTCTCGTGGTTTTTCTAACGTTAAATTCTGGACGCGGGGTGTGGATCACAAGATCTTCTTTCCACGAATTGATCAGCAGAAACCAGACCCTGCCCATCCGATTTTTCTATATGCCGGTCGGCTTGCTGTCGAGAAGAATGTTCGCGCCTTTCTTGATCTCGATCTTCCTGGTGAGAAATGGGTGGCCGGTGAAGGGCCTCTCGAGTCGAGCCTCAAGCGTCAGTACGCTGGTGTACGTTGGATTGGTGTGGTCTCTCAGCATGCGCTAGCCGATCTCTACAGCCGTGCCGATGTCTTTGTGTTTCCCAGTAAGACCGACACGTTTGGTCTGGTGATGGTTGAGGCGATGGCCTGTGGTCTACCGGTTGCCGCCTATCCGGTCGCGGGCCCCATTGATGTGATCGGCTCTAGTGGCGCTGGTGTCTTAGATCACGATATAAGACGGGCGGCTCTGCAGTGCCTCGAAATTCCTCGGGAAATTCCGATTCGCTATGCGTCTGCCTTTACCTGGCAGGCAGCGACACAACAGTTCTATGAGGCGCTCGTCCCTTTACGTTAGAAAGAGGGGTTTACCGAGATGACAAAGTTAGCAATTCAGCATTTTCTAACTGCCGATCAGGCTGCAGGGTATACACCCTCATGGGTCTCACCTGCTTCAGCCCCCAATTTCTGCGCGGCGAAAGGGTCGAACTATGAGGTTGGCCTAGCGCATTCGCAAGATGATGTCCGAGATGCACAGCGCCTTCGTTACGAGGTGTTTAAGCGGGAGTATGGCGCGAGCTTTATCGGCAGCGCTGCAGGCCTTGACACAGACAGCTTTGATCCTTACTGCGACCACCTGATCGTTCGATCTAAGGGTACAGGCGAGGTTGTCGGCACCTATCGTGTGTTATTACCCGAGCAGGCCCATCACATCGGCCGCTACTACAGCCAGAGCGAGTTCTTTATGACACGTATTGAACGGCAGATTCCTAACCTGGTAGAGCTGGGAAGATCCTGCGTTGATCCCGAGCATCGCAATGGCGCTGTAATCATGCTGCTCTGGTCTGCGATTATTCGCTACATGCGTCACCATAATCGGCGCTACCTCATTGGTTGTGCAAGTGTGAGCATGCGGGATGGCGGAACGCAGGCTGCGAGTCTCTGGAATCGCTTTCGATCAGAGTCGATGGTGGATTCGCTGCTGGAGGCCTTTCCAAAGCATCCCTTGGCCCTCTCTCGGATTCCGGTCGATACGAAGGCCCAAGAGCCGGCATTGATTCGCGCGTATTTAAAAATTGGCGCCAAGGTCTGTGGGGAACCCTCCTGGGATCCCGATTTCAACACGGCCGACTTCCTGCTTCTGATGGATCTTCAGTCGATGCATCCTCGGTACGCTCGCCACTTCGGCCTAGAAGAATCCTAAGTCATTGATTTAAATAAGCTTTTTTAAAACCCGGGCATTCCTGATTGTCACGTCGCTGAAACATTCAGTGGTTAGAGTTTCACTGACCAAAAGCTGGTTAGTGGTTTTACTCGTAATTTCAATTCTTAAATAGGAAGAGTTATGCACACGACGTTTAAACGATTCATGGTTGCAGCGGCCTCTGCATTTACGCTGATCTCGGCGGCCCACGCTGCTGATATCACTGGCGCAGGGGCGACGTTTCCCTATCCAATTTACGCAAAGTGGGCTGAAGCCTACAAGAAAGTCACGAATGTTGGCTTGAACTATCAATCAATCGGATCCTCCGGCGGAATTCGTCAGATCCGTGCGAAAACAGTGACCTTCGGTGCAACTGATGCGCCTGTACCTGGTGCAGAACTTGACAAAGATGGCATGGTTCAGTTTCCCGCCATCATCGGTGGAACAGTCCCCATTATTAATTTGGATGGTTTTAAGCCTGGAGAGCTCCGCATCACGGGTGAGATCCTGGCAGAAGTCTTTATGGGCAATATCCTGAAATGGAATGACGCCAAGCTCGCTGCCTTGAACCCGGGAAAAAAATTACCCGATCAGAACATTACGATCGTGCACCGTGCAGACGGCTCAGGCACTACGTTTAACTTTACGGATTACCTGTCAGTGGCCAGTAAGTCATGGGCCGAGAAGGTCGGTAAGGGCGCTGCCGTGAAATGGCCAGCTGCTTCCTCCGTCGGTGGTAAGGGTAACGAGGGCGTCGCCGCAAACGTGGCACGTGTTAAGGGATCAATTGGTTATGTCGAGTACGCGTACGTGAAGAAAAATAACCTGAACTTCATGCAGTTGCGCAACAAAGATGGCAACTATGTATCGCCAGATGATAAAACCTTTGCTGCCGCTGCTGCAGGCGCGGATTGGTTTTCGGTTCCCGGCATGGGCCTGTCGATCGTTGACCAGAAAGGTGCTCAGACATGGCCAATCTCAACCGCATCATTCATCCTGATGTACAAGAGCCCGGCGGATAAGGCAGCGTCGCAAGAAGCCTTAAAGTTCTTTGATTGGGCCTTTAAGAACGGCAAAAATCTGGCCCTCGAGCTTGATTATGTGCCCCTGCCCGATTCACTGACTGACCAGATCCGCAGCAAAGTCTGGAACCAGATCGCGAAGTAATCCAAGGTAAGATTAGTCGATACGAGGGGAGTGGCCTGAGAGGGCTGCCCCTCTTGATGCCTTCTCCCTGTTTTCCTGCAGTGGTTTAATTCTGGAGCCTCAATGGATACGTTGCCTGCCGAAGCCGGTCTGCTTGACCAACGGCGTTTAGAAGTCGTTAAGAAGCAACGTAAGCAGGACTTCATTTTTCATAAACTCACCCTTGGTTTTTCACTGATTGTCTTGGTGTCCTTGGTGGGTATTATTCTGTCGCTCGCAGTTGTTGCCTGGCCTTCATTTCAGAAGTTTGGGGTGGAATTTCTCTGGCGGGTCGAGTGGGACATTATCAATGAAGAGTTTGGGGCTGCAATTGCGATTTTCGGTACGCTGACCAGCGCCGCAATTGCGGTGCTTATTGCGGTGCCCTTAAGTTTCGGGATTGCACTATTTCTAACGGAGACCTGCCCGGTCTGGCTGAGGCGGCCCCTCGGTACCGCCATTGAGCTACTTGCAGCGGTGCCCTCCATCATCTACGGAATGTTTGGGCTCTTTATTTTTGCGCCCTTATTCGCGGAGTATGGCCAGCCGGCCTTGCAATCGACCCTGGGCCAGATGCCATTAATTGGGCCACTATTTGGCGGGGCAACAAACGGTATCGGAATCTTGGCGGCGGGGCTTGTGCTTGCGTTTATGATCCTGCCCTTTATTGCGGCTGTGATGCGGGATGTGTTCGAGATCGTCCCACCGATTCTTCGCGAATCCGCCTACGGTGTTGGGTGCACTACCTGGGAAGTTGTTCGCTTCATTGTCTTGCCCTACACCCAGCAGGGTGTCATCGGCGGCATTATGTTGGGTCTTGGCCGGGCACTTGGCGAGACTATGGCTGTAACTTTCGTAATCGGTAACTCTCAGAGAATTGGAACATCGTTATTTTCTCCGGGCTCCTCGATTGCCTCGACCCTGGCCAACGAGTTCGGAGAGGCTGCGGATTTCCACCTCTCGACCTTGTTTGCCCTAGGGCTCCTACTCTTTTTAATCACCTTTATTGTTCTTGCGTTCGCCAAGATCCTAATTCTTCGTACCGAGCGTGCGAAGGGGCTCAAGACCTAGGAATCGTATGGATCAGAAACTCTATCGCAAACGCGTCCGAACCAATCGAATTGGTCTTACCTTGTCGATGATGGCAATGGCTCTGGGCTTATTTGTATTGCTCTGGATTCTGTCGGTTTTATTTATTAACGGGTTTGCCGCTCTTGATTGGAATATGTTTACCCAATCAACGCCGGCGCCAGGTACAGAGGGTGGCGGCCTTGCGAATGCAATCGTAGGCAGTCTGCTCATGGTGGGCTTTGCAACCTTAGTGAGTACGCCCATTGGAATACTTGCAGGGGTCTATCTTGCGGAATACGGCGATCAGAGTAAAACGGCCGAGGTTACAAGGTTTGTCACCGACATTATGTTGAGCGCTCCCTCGATCGTTCTGGGTCTTTTCGTTTATGCGATTCTGGTGGCTCAGGTGAAGCATTTCTCGGGCTGGGCAGGAATGATTGCGCTATCGCTGATTGCAATCCCCGTCGTGCTTCGAACGACCGAAAATATGCTGCGTCTCGTTCCTGGAAGCCTCCGCGAGGCCGCGTTTGCACTTGGCGCGCCACGCTGGAAGGTAGCAACGATGGTGACACTACGGGCCGCAAAGAGCGGCGTCGTCACGGGCCTCTTACTGGCGATTGCGCGAATTAGCGGAGAGACGGCCCCCTTACTGTTTACCGCCTTGAATAACCAGTTCTTCTCCATGAATATGAATGCACCGATGTCAAACCTGCCGGTGGTGATCTTTCAGTTCGCGATGAGCCCGTATGAGAATTGGGTACGACTCGCCTGGGGTGGTGCACTGCTCATCACGTTATCGGTCCTGGTACTGAACATTATTGCTCGGGTATTTTTCAGAGATAAAACGGTCAAGAGCTAGACCAGCAATAAGCAGACAAGTCAATATTCAACAACCTCAATAGTGAACACAGCGAATAGCCAAGACAGATAGAACACAAGAGAGCAGACCATGAGCGATCACCAAGAAGCCTTAAAGCACGCGATTGAGATTCGTCACCTCGACTTTTTCTACGGGAAGTTCCAGGGCCTCAAAGATATCAATCTCAATATTGCCGAGCGCAAGGTAACTGCGTTTATTGGCCCCTCGGGCTGCGGAAAATCGACGCTACTGCGGCCACTGAACCGGATGTATAGCCTTTACCCTGGACAGCGCGCCGAGGGCGAGATTAATTTCTACGGTCAGAACATTCTTGATCCCAAACAGGATTTGAATCTTCTGCGGGCCCGTATTGGAATGGTCTTCCAAAAGCCCACCCCATTTCCGATGTCGATCTACGACAACATCGCGTTTGGCGTGAGGCTCTATGAAGATCTGCCCAAGGCTGAGATGGATGTCCGCGTTGAGTGGGCGCTGACCAAGACCGCGCTCTGGAATGAGGCCAAGGATAAACTCAATCAAAGCGGGCTTGCGCTCTCGGGCGGTCAGCAGCAACGGCTCTGCATTGCACGGTCGGTTGCGGTGAAGCCCTCTGTAATTCTGCTCGATGAACCCACCTCGGCCTTAGATCCGATCTCCACGGCAAAGGTTGAGGAGCTGGTTCACGAGCTTAAAACCGACTATACGGTGGCGATTGTTACCCACAACATGCAGCAGGCTGCACGCATTTCAGATTTCACTGCCTACATGTATATCGGTGAGATGGTGGAGTATGGCAAGACCGACGAGATCTTTATTAAGCCCAAAAAACAGGAAACCGAGGATTACATCACTGGGCGTTTTGGTTGATTTAGACTGATTCTTTGAGTGCGTAGATCCCCGGGAGGTTGCGCCAGTAGCCTTTGTAATCCATGCCACATCCGAATAGGTAGCGGTCTTCGACATCAAGTCCACTAAAGTCCGCTCGCTGGCCGGGCCGAACTTTTCGATCGTGAATCTTGTGCACTAAAACCGCAGTTAAGACCTCTTTTGCGCCCTCTGACTTCAGGTAGTTCACAATGGCCTCAAGGGTGTGACCTTCATCTAAGATGTCGTCAATGACGAGAACCGAGCGGCCGGTTATGTCGTGGGTTGGGCGAACCCGCCAGTCGAGAAATGTTCCGGTAAGCGCGTGGCCATAACGGGTCGCATGCAGGTAGGCGACCTCTAGGGGGAAGTCAAGCTTGGGGATGAGTTGGCCTGCAAAGATCAGGCCACCATTCATAACGCAGTACACCATGGGATTGGTGTGCTTGAGTCGCGCGGTGATGTCGCCCGCCATCTGCGCAATCGCCTGATCCACCTGCAGGGCGGACATTAGACAGTCGGCCTCGTCGCGGACACGTTGGATCTCTTTCAAATCAATGGTCATATTCAATCCTGATCTAACTTGGGAATGCCTTGAATGTGGGTCTGCTCGATCATGCGATCGTCGCCTAGCATCATCATCACAAAGAGCTGTTCAGAGAGGTTCTTCGTTTTCTGAAATCGTCGCGTGGTCAGTGCTGTGGATTCGGGGTTCAGCACAACGCAGTCGGCCTCCTTGCCCACCTGAAAGTTGCCCACAAACTGATCAAGGCCAAGGGCTCTCGCGCCGCCAAGCGTAGCGAGGTAAAAGCAATCCTCGGGCGTGAGCGTGAGGCCCGTGAGCTGGGCGACTTTATAGGCCTCATGCATGGTCCGCAGCATCGAGAAACTGGTTCCGCCGCCAATATCGGTGGCGAGTCCAACGATCATATGGGCGGCACGTGCCGCACGATAGTCAAAGAGACCAGAGCCGAGAAAAAGGTTTGATGTGGGGCAGAATGCGGCGGCGGTGCGTGTGTTAGCCATCAGCGTACGGTCGTCGTCATCAAACCAGATGCAGTGGGCATAGGTAGCCCGCGCGCCAAGAAGGCCGAAATCACGATAGACCTCAAGATAGCTTCTCGCGCTTGGGTATAAGCGCTTGACCCATGCAACCTCATCGGCGTTCTCGGCGACATGAGACTGCAGGTGCAGATCGGGATAGTCGTGATAGAGATTGGCTGCGAGTCGAAGCTGCTCAGCCGAGGAGGTGGGAATAAACCGCGGGGTCACTGAATAGCGAAGGCGTGCCCGTCCGTGCCATTTTTTGATCAAGGCCTGCGACTCCTCAATGCCGCCTCTTGCGGAGTCGCGTAGAGTCTTCGGGCAGTTCTGGTCCATTAAGACCTTGCCGGCGATGATGCGCAGATCATATTCATGCGCTGCTTGAAATAGTGCATCACAGGAGTACGCGTGGACAGTGCCAAAAATTGAGGCGGTTGTTGTTCCTTGCCGAAGGAGCTCTGAAATAAAGAAGTGCGCAACCTCATGACAGTGTTCCGTGCGCGCGAACTCGGATTCTTCGGGGAAGGTGTAATGCTCAAGCCAGTGGAGCAGCGATGGACTTGGGCTCGCCACAATATCGGTCTGCGCAAAATGAGTATGCGTATCAATGAAACCCGGAAGGATAAAACGGCCCGGGTAGTGATATTGAGAATCACAGGCGTGGAAGGCTTCAGATAATTCCGCATAGGGTCCAACAGCGCTGATTAGTCCCTTGCTAATCAGTAACACGCCATCGGAGAAACTCTGTAGGGCCTCTGATCCAGTGAGAGAAGGATCCGAGAGAAAGTGAAGAAGGTGTCCGCGGAGCCCCACGGACACCGGTTTTGCTGGAATCAAGACTTCGGTAGCTTGGAGGTCACACCCTGCACGTAGTAGTCCATTTTCCCAAGATCCTCATCCGACATCGTTTTTCCTGCGCCAAGACGCTCCTTGCCGCTCTGATCTTTGACTGAGCCCGAGAACGGATGGAAGGTACCGGCCTTAATATCGGTTTCAATCTTGGCGACCTGGTCTTTAACAGGCTGGGGGACACTTGCATTGATCGGCGCAAGCTTGATGAAGCCATCTTTCATGCCACCCCAGATGGTGCCGCTTTTCCAGGTCCCGCCAATCACCTCTTGGGCGATCTTGGTGTAATACGCGCCCCAATGATGGGTCGTGGCTGTGAGATGCGCCTTTGCACCGTACTTCGACATATCCGAGTGATAACCGCAGGCGTAGACCCCTTTTTCCTCTGCGGCCTGAACGGCTGCGGTCGAGTCGGTGTGGTGAGTCACCACGTCGGCTTTCTGCGCGATTAATGTCATTGCGGCCTCGCGCTCTTTGCCTGGGTCGTACCAGCTATTGACCCAGATCACCCGCACGTCAACCTTGGGGTTTACGCTGCGCGCGCCCAGGGTAAAGGCGTTGATGCCTTGGAGCACTTCAGGAATGGGGAATGCGGCGACATAGCCAAGGATATTGCTCTTAGTCATCTTGCCTGCAATCACGCCGGTGAGGTAGCGGCCCTCATAGAAGCGGGCATTGTAGTTGCCAAAATTCTCACCGGACTTATAGCCGGTGGCATGCATGAACACGACCTTTGGAAAATCCTTCGCAACTTTTTCGACATAATTCATGTAGCCAAAGCTTGTTGCAAAGACGATCTTGTTACCGCTGGAGGCCATCTCGCGAATTACCCGCTCTGCGTCCGCACCCTCGGCGACCTTCTCGACAAAAGAGGTGGTGACTTTTCCTGCCATTGATTTTTCCATCTCGAGGCGGCCGAGATCATGCTGGTAGGTCCAGCCGGCATCACCGATTGGGCTTACATAGACAAACCCTGCCTTGATTGCACTACCGGATTTTTTGTCATCAGATTTGCTGCAGCCTGCAAGACCAAGGCCTAGGATTGCAGAGCCCGATACGGAGGCTTGTATAAATTGGCGACGATTAGTCATAACGAACACCCTTTCTTTCTACGATGGTTGAATTAAATTAATCCGCACGGAAGGACTTCCCGAGGGATGCTGGCGAATTGACGCGAATCATTTGTGCGTTTCTGGAAATCAGTACGAGTACCACTATGGTTGCGAGGTAGGGCAGTGCAGACAGAAGCTGGGCCGGCACATTGATCTGTAACGTGGAGGATTGTACAAAGAGTTGGCTAATCAAGACACCGCCAAACAGATAAGCGCCAAGTAAGACCCTCCAGGGCCGCCAGGTTGCGAAGACCACCAGGGCGAGGGCGATCCAGCCCTTGCCCGCAATCATCCCTTCGGTCCACATGGGGGTATAAAAAACCGACAAAAACCCACCACCAAGGCCTGCCATCGCACCACCAAAGAGCACGGCAAGGTAGCGGACGCGATTCACCGCAATACCCACTGCATGAGCCGCCGCGGGGGACTCCCCAACCGCCTTGAGCACTAAGCCGCCGCGGCTCTTGGCTAAAAACCAGACGACCAGCCCAAAAATCACCCAGGTAAGGTACACCAAGGACTGCTGCTGAAATAGCACCCGCCCAATAAGGGGAATGTCACCGAGAACCGGGATGGTCAGGGGTGGGGTCGCGGCAATCACACGGGCTTCAAAGGGCTTGCCGAGGAAAGCAGCAAGGCCAACACCAAATATCGCAACTGCCAGCCCCGTGGCGACCTGATTGGCCATGAGGTTGATGGTGATGAGGCCAAAAATCAAGGCGAGCAGTGCACCGGCGAGGATCCCCGCGCAAAGCCCAAGCGCTGCCGATCCACTCCAGTAGGCAATTACAAACGCGGCAACGGCGCCCACCGACATCATTCCCTCCGCACCGAGGTTCAACATCCCTGCTTTCTCGCAGACCAGCTCGCCAATGGCCACTAAAACCAGTGGGGTGCCGGCGACAACCGTCGCAAAGCAGATCGCAGTGATTAGCTCGAGGCTCATGTTGACCCCTTCCGGGCCGCAGCCGAGGGCTCTGGATCAGTCAGAGATCGCCCGCGAACCCAGAGGATTCGGTAACGAATCAATACATCGGCTGCGAGCAGATAAAAGAGCAGTAACCCTTGGAACACCTTTGAAATTGCACCTGGCAATCCGAGGTACTGCTGAGCCTGCTCGCCGCCAATGTAAAAGAGCGCCATTAGAAGGGCGGCCAAGCCAATTCCAAGCGGGTGGAGCCGGCCTACGAAGGCGATGATGATCGCTGCAAACCCGTAGCCATTAGCGACCTTGTCGGTGAGCTGGCCCATCGGGCCCGAGACCTCGGCCATCCCCGCGAGTCCCGCGCAGGCTCCCCCGATCAGTAAACCAATCCAGATCATCGCCTTGGAAGAAAAGCCCGCATAGGCTGCAGCGCCTGCGGATTCGCCAGCCACCCGCATTTTGTAGCCAAGGGTTGTTCGGGTGAGAAGCACATGACCGGCTGCGAGTAAAACGATTGCGAATCCAAAGGCCAGGTTGAGCCGGCTCCCCTCAAGCAATATGGGTAGGAGTGCGGTGGCTTCAAACATCTGGGTCTGCGGGAAATTAAATCCCTTCGGATCTTTCCAAGGCCCAAACACAACCCAGGAGACGAGGAGTTCGGCCACATAGACCAGCATCAGCGAGACAAGAATTTCGTTGGTGTTGAATCGGGTTTTGAGCAGGGCAGCGATTCCCGCCCAGGCAGCCCCGCCGAGCATTCCCGCAAGAATCATGAGAAGGAGACTCAGTGCAGTGATTGAGCCAAAAAAGAGTGCCACGCCTGTTGCAGAAATTGCGCCGACAATAAACTGACCCTCCGCACCAATATTCCAGACATTGGCGCGAAAGCCGATTGCAAGACCAATCGCGCAGATCGCAAGCGGCGTTGCCTTTAGGAGTAACTCCGTCACACCGTAAAAGCTTTTTAAGGGGTTGATAAAAAATACCTCAAAGCCTTTGAGGGGGTCTTTGCCTAAGAGGGCAAAGATGACAAGGCCGGTAAGGATGGTGAGTGCTACCGCAATGGGCGGCGACGCAAGCCGCATCCAATCGGAGGCTGCAGATCTCGCCTCAAGCCGCAGCATGGGTCTGCTCCTGCCAAAGGCCGCTCATCCAAAGGCCAATCTGTTCCACGTTGGTTGAATCAATCGATCGAACTGGAGATAGGCGACCCTGCGCAAGCACGGCAATTCGGTTGCTAATTTCAAATAGTTCATCAAGCTCTTCTGAGATCACAATCACTGCGCAGCCTTGGCGCGCAAGATCAATGAGCGCCTGCCGAATAAAGGCGGCAGCGCCAACATCCACCCCCCATGTCGGCTGGGCGCAGATCATGACTTTTGGGCCTTGAAGAATTTCTCGGCCAGCGATGAATTTCTGAAGATTGCCACCCGACAGGTCGCCAGCTATCGCATCTGGCCCTTGTGCTTTAACTTTAAATTCGCTGATGCAGCGGCGTGCAAAAGATTCCGCGGCAGTGAGGTCGAGTAAGCCCTTGCGAGCCAAGCCCAGTGTTGCAGTTCCTGTGAGAATTGCGTTTTCGGTTAGTGACATTGCAGAGATGGCTGCCTGTCCGAGTCGATCCTCTGGGATATAGGCGAGCCCTTGTGCGCGTCGCGCAAATGCTGTGGTTTTTCCAACCGGTTTTCCCATCAACTTAATCGCATGGTGGTCGGGCGCAGGTGTTTCGCCCGACATCACACGGCAGAGTTCTTTTTGGCCGTTACCCGAAACCCCTGCAATACCAAGAATCTCTCCTGCATGAACGCTCAGATCAATACTGCTTAAGTTCGTACCAAAGGGATCGTCAGAGGTTCGGCTAAGGTTATGGATTGAAAAAGAGATGGCGCCCGGTTGGTTGGGTGCGCGGCGCGGCGGATCAAAATCCCTCCCAATCATCATTTTCGAGAGAGATTGAGGTGTCTCTTGTGCTGGAATGCAGGTGCCCGACACCTTACCGCTTCGCAGAATCGTCGCCCGATCACAGAGGGACTGAATCTCAACCAATTTGTGGCTGATATACAAAATTGCACAGCCCTCTTGGCTAATAAGCCGCAGAGTTTCAAATAACTTATCAACTGCCGGTGGACTTAAGACCGAGGTTGGCTCATCCATGATGAGGAGCTTTGGTTTTTGCAGAAGACAACGAATGATTTCCACGCGCTGGCGCTCTCCCACGGAGAGATCATGAATCATTCGATTGGGGTTGACTGTCAAACCATAATGCTCAGAGACCTCCGAGATTCGTTGACCCAAGGCCGCGAGGCTCTGGCCACCGGGTAGCGCCAAGGCCGTGTTTTCCACAACCGTGAGGGATTCAAATAACGAGAAATGTTGAAAGACCATGCCAATGCCGAGTGCCCGTGCATGCGCAGGGTTCCGGATTCTGATCGGGTTATCCTCCCAGAAGATTTCTCCGCGGGTTGGGAGCGTTACCCCGTAGATCATCTTCATGAGGGTGGATTTTCCGGCCCCATTCTCACCCAAAACGGCGTGGATTTCGCCGGGCTGAATCTCCAAATCAATCGAGTCATTTGCAACGACCGACGGGTAGATCTTGGTTAAGGATTGAACGCGCAACTGGCTCATGGCCTTCATGGTAGCCCGAAGGCGGGCGGGTTGACCCTGCTATAATCGCGGGCTTCTCGGGGTGTAGCGCAGTCTGGTAGCGCATCTGCTTTGGGAGCAGAGGGTCGGGAGTTCGAATCTCTCCACCCCGACCAGTTTGCGACGTTGTTTCCTGGAAAGGATCTCGAACATCTGCCGGTAGCTCAGTCGGATAGAGCAACAGCCTTCTAAGCTGTAGGTCGGGGGTTCGATTCCCTCCCGGCAGGCCAAGTCTGTAGGTGGGCCGGGGTCGCAGTCCCAGTCATTGGGCCCGCATGAGCGGGTTCGTAGGCGAAGTCAGTGGTGGCCGTAGCTCAGTTGGTAGAGTCCAGGATTGTGATTCCTGTCGTCGTGGGTTCGAGTCCCATCGGCCACCCCACACTTTTCTGGTACGTACTGAACAGATGGTTTACAGAACGTACCGATCACATCGTTAACACTTTTGGTGTCAATGCAGATGCGGCCGCTCGTAGTTGTACTCGTCTATGAACACCTCGAACCTATTTTGCTGCTGCAAGAAGGTGTGCGTAGGCGGTTTGGTAGTACCCTGCTTAAGCGTTAAGCGCCTGGAGCACTCCGTATAAAGTCTTACTCAATAGACGAGATTAATTAGGGTTATCCATAATAATCATTGAATAAATTACTCTTCTCTCCAATAAATTTCCGGGATTATTATAGGTTAGGTCTTCATAACATTAGTAAGATTTCGTTTGAGTGTGAGCTTCGCTTTGAATACGCCAGTCGGCTTTTGATACTTGTAGTTCCCAATAATTTTTTAAGTTAGGTCCACTTAATCCCTCTTGATAAAAGTATGAAAACCTGGATCGCACTAAGAGCGCTTTTAGATAGCCTAGAGTCACAAACAGACTATAAAAATCTCGACGCGGGCAGCCAGCGCCTGCTGGAGTGGATTGCGGTGCGGGTGCAAAAGGAGGCGCCTCTCTACATTCAGGAGATTATTTTGAAATCAGAGGTCGCTTCTCCTGCAACAGTCCATAAATTCCTAGCCACCCTTGAGCATAGGGGCCTGATTTCCATGAGTGTAGATGTCTCTGATAGCCGCCGTCGGATTGTTCAGATCACGACACAAGCCAGCCGGCTTTTTGGCAAACTCGATAAGGGGTTAGAGATGTGGGCAAGAACTTTAGCTAAAGACCTTGCCGCTGGGAGTGGTCGATCCGGAAGGTAGGCATAAGCCTGACCTAGCCATCGTTGGAGGGTATCCCCATATAACTTATAATTATAAATATGGGATATACCTTCAATCGAGAAGGCTGAGTTGGACTCCTGGATCATGTCGTCTGAGTGGCGCGCTCGGGCGACTCTAGTCTTCTTGGTTGCTTGCTTCTATGCGGGCGTCGTTGTTATTAACAACTCTCTGTTGTTTTCTTGGGCAGCCGATGGCGGTGCCTCTTATCGGTATTGGATCTACCCTCCCGCCGGAGTAAGACTCGCACTAATTTTGCTGCTCGGTTGGCAGGGATTGCTTGGGTATTTCATTGCAGTGCTGGCCCTGATTGCGAGCGGAGTGTTTCCCGAGCTCCATGGCCTTGAAGACGCTCTCGTAATTGCAGCGGGCAGCGCACTCTCTATATGGGGAGCTCTTCTAATTTACGGTTGGATCACGGGTGTCAAAACGCCTTGGGACCGATTGACCTCCCGGCATCTACCGGCGTTAGCATTATTTGTGAGTATTTTGAGTGCGGCGGTCGCTTGTCTTCTAAAGGCCTGGCTCGCTTTAGAGCTACTAGAAGATTTTGCTCGCAACGTCTCACTCACTGTGCTTGGCGATGCCTTAGGCACAATTATCGTTTTAGCGATTTTGATTCGGCTAAGAAAGGCTTACAAGAGGTCTGTCCAGGCCGAACAGTCCGAAGCGGTTTGAGGCCTGCCATTTCTGAGTGTGATCGCGATGTACGATAAAGACACGCGACAGCGATATTGGTGGAAGCTTGGGGTGAACATTAAGGGTCAGAATAATTTGATCCGAGTTCAAACTTAGAGTGGAGAATTACTGGGCAGTCATTCTGTTTAGTTAACTTGAGACCCTCGAGAGGAACGTCTCAGAGGAATGCGTGCGGCACTGGATCAGAGGGGCTGCGGTGACAAGTTGTCATCACTTGAGCCGCGGCCGCAATCCGCCCCGAGCCACCCCATCTCTTCAAAGCCCCGTTTCGTGTGTCATCGTTTTGTAAAGAAACCGATGTATTTTCGAACTTCGAAATAAACTTTAAGTTCATTATTATGCGAGCCAAAGTTCTATGAGAGAGGGATACACCGTGCGAGTCGGTATTAACGGAATGGGCCGGATTGGCCGCCTGGCCCTACGGGCCGCGTTTGGCGCGGCCCGTCGCCCCGATGAGGATCCCTATCGCTTAAATCGTCTTGATGTGGTGCACGTCAACGAGTTAAAAGGCGGCATTGCGGCGACTGCCCACCTGCTTGAGTACGATAGTGTTCAGGGGCGCTGGCCTGCGGGTTTTGAATGCGAAGGCGAGAATACGATTCGCATCGATGGGCGTTCCGTGAAGTACACCGCCCATGGGTCACCAGCCGAGATTGCATGGGCCGATTCGGGAGTTGATCTGGTTTTAGAGTGCACGGGTAAGTTCCTCACACCAGAGACCATTCGGGGCCACTTTGATCGCGGGGCT
>JACCDN011040512.1_pt1 | contig 19609 bp, 15 predicted proteins | sample 7441691 | NCBI WGS metagenome assembly JACCDN01 (sample SAMN15323439, study PRJNA562643) | freshwater metagenome | isolation source: river surface water | place: USA:Blue River Watershed | collected 2017-08-16 | reverse complement strand
TTTCAAATATCCGCAAAATCTATGCGGTAGCGTAAAAAATCCAGTCAGTTGGCTGCGCGGGCGGGAGTCTACGTGGAATTTATGACACTTCAAATCTATTTTTGCGGCGAGTCTGTTTTAGTCTAAAAAAATTGATGGCGTTCAAATCCTGAACAAAAAGAAGGTAAATTGTGTTTCTTTTAGTGGCTATTTGGGAATTATTAGGTAACAAGTTCGCCTTACTTATTACCTAACCTTTTACTTAACTTGTTACCTGACAGTTGATAAATAATAAATCGGATATTTACAGAATATCACTAGCATCCAAAAACTGCACAACGCCCTTATTGCTAGGCACAAAATGTTCAACCGTTGTACAAGAATCAGTCTCCGGTTCGGCAACAGCGTTTTTATCAATCTTCAAATCTGCAAAATTAAACAACGATGTATCAGCCAATTGCGAAGGCGTAACATTTTTAATAGCTGAAAATAAGGTTTCAGTACGGCCTGGATACTGTTTCTCCCAGCCGTGCAACATATCCTTAATCACTTGACGCTGAAGATTCTCCTGCGAGCCACAGAGGTTGCAGGGAATAATAGGGAAGCCTTTTAACTCGGCAAATTCAATAATGTCGGCCTCACTGCAATAAGCTAGCGGGCGAATCAAAATATTACGTTTGTCATCCGCTAACAGCTTGGGGGGCATGGCCTTAAGCTTGCCGCCGTAAAACATATTTAAAAATAAAGTTTCGATTATGTCATCGCGATGATGACCCAATGCAATTTTAGTTGCGCCTAGCTCGTCGGCAAAACTATAAAGCGTGCCGCGACGCAAACGCGAACAGAGGCCGCACGTCGTTTTACCTTCAGGAATAATTTCTTTAACGATACTGTAGGTATCTTTTTCGATGATATGAAAGGGCACACCCAACGCAGTTAAATATTCGGGTAATACATGCTCAGGAAAACCCGGTTGCTTTTGATCCATATTGACCGCGACGATTTCAAAATTAATCGGTGCAGTTTTCTGCAGACTAAGCAGAATATCCAGCATGGTATAAGAGTCTTTGCCGCCGGAAAGGCAGACCATGACCTTATCGCCTTCTTCAATCATGTTGTAATCAACAATTGCAGTGCCCACCAAACGGCGCAAACGTTTTTGCAACTTGTTAAACTCCAAACGATCTTGGCGTACATGCAACTCTTTCATAGACATTAACTCAATACTAAAACAGGGTTCAGCGAGCGGAATGATGCTTTCGCTAAAAAGGCGCGCATTGTACGGATTTTGCGCATCAGAGGGAATGACCAAGGCGTAAGTTTCAAGCTTTATCTACACAACAGCGGCAAGGCAGGTCATCCCTCAAAAAGCCCCAATTTGTAAAGCGGAAAATCCTTGCCTCATCCCCTCCTCTAATACTGCCCCCGATGTTTATAAATCAGCCAATTTTTTCATTGTTTTTCCATTATTGTTCATTTTTATCGCTATTTCGGGGCTATTTAAAGGCCCTTATGCGGCACCTTGCCCATGGCATAGGCCTTGCTCTTACTTAACAGAGAAGAATGTTCAGAAACCTTAAAACCATCTTAGGATGGCATGTCGATCGGAGTAACAGGTATGACGATATTGCGTTCAGTGTGGCAAAAACTATCGGGCAAGCATTCAGCGGCAAAAACCACCGCTAGCAACCCCACATTGCCTAAAGCTGCAGCGCTTACTCTAGCGAGCGTGTCACCTATCGCTAAAACCTCCAAGGACAACCTTCCCGATCAATATTTACCGCTCTGGCAATTATTAAATCAGCGACAGCTGATTGAGGTAAAAGTTGAAGGCAGCTCACTGACCTATCAAACGTTAATTTTAGCCATTGATGTACAACGCGGTCTTTTATGGTTGGACGACCTCTTTCCCAACCAACATGTGTTAGAGATTGGCGATCAGATTAGCCTGCGCCATCATCGCAATGGCGAACAACTCAGTTTTAGCTCGCCTATTCTGGCGTGGGGTAGCAACTACGGCGCTAATGGCTTGGCGATTATATTGCCAGATCACCTCTTATACACGCCCCGTCGTCAGTTCCGTCGTGCCGATATGGGTGATAAACCTAGCTTGAGCCTTAAACTGAGAGCCATTGGGCAAGATATAAGCTATGGCAGCGTGCTCGATATTTCCAGCGGCGGCCTGCGCGCCAGTGTTCCCGGCAATATGCTAGGTCAGCTGCGTCACGGTGCGCTTTTACCCCTCTGTGAATTCACCCTAAGTGATGAACTGACTATTCGCTGCAGCGCGCGGGTCCGCAGTTTCCGCTTGTTGCGCACGCCGCATCGCCACACTCAAGTGAGCATAGAGTTTATCGACCTTCCTGTGGAGCGAGCGCAACAACTGCAACAATTCATCAATAATTTTATTTACTTACAGCAACCCCAAGAACAACAAACTTTACGTAGCGCTTAATTTGTGCTGGCCAGCAAAAAATACATCTTGCGCTAAGCTTTTCTCTAACCAGAGAGAGTCTTTAATTCATTCTCCACACTCATAAGCAATCAAATATTGTCTCTACAACAGGTTTTACAACAGGAAAACACCATGCGGAATAACGGAGCCATTACCGGGCGCGAAGTGAGTATTGCCATCAATGAGGAGATAGTCTCCTCATCTGACTTGAAGGGCACCATTCTCTTTTGCAACGACACCTTCTGCAAAATCTCTGGCTATACGCGCGACGAACTACTGGGACAACCCCATAGTATTTTGCGCAACCCTCATATGCCCGCCCCAGTATTTGCCGCCTTCTGGCAAACCTTAAAAGCTGACAAGCCGTGGATGGGAATCGTAAAAAACCGTTGTAAAAATGGCGATCATTATTGGGTTGATGCCTATGTCACACCCGTGCATGATCACGGCCGAGCCGTGGGCTATGAATCGGTTCGGGTTAAAGCCGATCAAGAACGAATTAGACGCGCCGAAGCAGTTTATGCACGTATCCAACAAGGTCAGACCATTTACCCGCTTTGGGAGAAACTTTGGAGTCAGTGGGGTAATGCACTGGTGATCGCATTGCTTAGCTTTGTGATTATGGGAGTTATCGCCTTTGTGGCCGGTTCACCTTCGCTCGGGCTAATTGCAGGCTTAGCCCTGGCTTCACTGGCGATTGGATTTAGCGCCCACCAAATTAATCTCAGCAGTTTATCCAGTGCGATTGACGAAGCGCATAAAGTTATCAACGACCCTACCGCGGCCTACATTTATACTGGCCGCTGCGACGCTCAGGGTGAAATTCTACTAGCTCAAATCGCCAGTAAAGCTCGTTTACGTACTGCGCTCGGTCGCTTTGGCGAATCGGCGTACGAGATGTATATCAAAGCTAATGCTGCTCACGAGCAGGCACAAAAAACCTACAAAGGCATTACCGCCCAACAGCGCGAAACCGCTAACGTTGCCAATGCTATGCAACAAATGTCGCTGGCGGTACAAGAAGTTGCCGTTGGGGCGACACGAACCTCCTCTGCAACCAGCATGGCAATTACCGAGGTTGAACAAGGCAAGCAAGTCATCTCAGTAGCCAATAACGCCATTTCTGATCTATCGACTATGGTGGCCAATCTTGGTCAGGTAATGAGTAAATTAAGTGAAGATAGCGGCAAAATAGCCAGCGTGGTGGATGTGATTCGCGGCATCGCGGAACAAACCAATCTGCTCGCCCTCAATGCGGCCATTGAGGCAGCACGCGCTGGCGAGCAAGGCCGAGGCTTTGCAGTGGTAGCCGATGAAGTAAGGCACCTTGCACAGCGCACACAAGAATCCACTCGCCATATTCAAGAAATTATTGGCAACTTAGGTAAAGCCACCACGGATGCCAGCAGCAATATGGAAAGTTGCCAAGAGCTCGCAAATCGCAGCGTAAATGAAATGGGCAATGTGCATGAAGCCTTAAATGCGATTGCCAATTCAGTGAATAGCATTGATCAAATGTCTCACCAAATTGCGACCGCCGCTGAAGAACAATCCTCTATGGCTCGCGAGATTGAGCAAAATACCAACACCATTGCACATATTTCCGATCAATCACAAATGCAAGTAAATGAAGCCGATAGACTCAATCACGAAATGGCTGAACTTTCACAGAAACAAAAAGATTTGATTACACGCTTTAACTAAAGCAGGAGCGCGAGTGCTCACTCGCGCAACTTTACTGCACACCCATTCGTAAGCCTGTCACAATTCCCTGCTTCATATTCATTCTCAGCCAATAAACTGCCACGTGCCTGCGCTCTTGAATCTATAATGTGAACATGAATTGCGTTATTCGCATTCCATTAAATTTCTTAATGAGCGCGCTATGTTATCGACTACTGAATTAACTGAACTTGACCGCGAATATCTTTGGCACCCCTACACCTCTTTTACCAATCCATCGCCCGTTTTCCCAGTGCGCCGTGCGCAAGGCGTACACATTGAGCTAGCAGACGGCCGCAAACTTATTGATGGCATGTCATCTTGGTGGAGCGTTTTACACGGCTACAACCATGCCGCTATTAACAAAGCGATTACTGATCAATTGCACCAATTTGCCCATGTGATGTTTGCCGGTTTTACCCACGAGCCAGCCGCAAAACTTGCAAAGACTTTAGTTGAAATAACACCGCCAGGTTTAAACAAAGTTTTCTTTTCTGACTCAGGGTCAGTTGCGGTTGAAGTTGCGCTAAAGATGGCAATTCAATATTGGCATTCACAAGGCGAAGCGCAACGTACAACTTTTTTAGCGCTTAAAAAGGGATATCACGGCGATACCATAGGTGCCATGGGGGTGTGTGATCCACATTCTGGCATGCACCATTTGTTTCATCAAAGTATTTCACACCATTTATTTGCCGATGAACCCAGCTGTAAATTTGGTGAACCCTTTGATGAAAAAGGCTTTGCCAATTTTTCACACCTCTTGCAACGCAATCGCCAAAAAATTGCAGCCGTTATTTTAGAGCCAATTGTACAAGGTGCAGGCGGCATGCGTTTTTATTCGCCAGTATTTTTACAGCGTGTACGCGAGCTGTGCGATCAACTTAATGTGCTATTAATCGCCGATGAAATTGCCACTGGCTTTGGCCGCACTGGAAAATTATTTGCCTGTGAACACGCCAATATCAGCCCCGATATTATGTGCATCGGCAAAGCCTTGACAGGCGGCTATATCACACTGGCCGCAACACTCTGCAACGACAAAGTGAGCGATGGCATTTGCAAAGGTACTAATAGCGTATTTATGCACGGCCCTACTTTTATGGCTAACCCCCTCGCCTGCGCAGCGGCAAATGCCAGTATTGAACTGCTGCGAAAGATGGATTGGAAAGCAAAAGTAAACAACATTGAACAGCAATTGAAAACTGAATTAGAAGAATGCCGTGACTTACCGGCTGTGGCTGACGTGCGCGTGTTAGGTGCTATAGGTGTAGTGGAATTGCGTGAACCTGCCAATGTCGCTGAACTGCAACCTCAATTTGTAGAGCTGGGTATTTGGGTCCGGCCTTTCGGAAAATTAGTTTACTTAATGCCGCCTTTTATTATTAATGAGCAAGAGTTGCGTTTGCTGACTTCAGGAATTAAAACAGTATTGACCAATCTGAAATAAAAAATCCCGAAGTGAGAGCAACCTCACGTCGGGATTTTTATATGCACTATTTCGAGTATTACTGAATTTTTTTGATGCCCACTGCAGCACGCACCTTTTCTAACAGCGGCTTGCTATGCGCACGCGCTTTTTCAGCACCTACTTGTAACACCTCTTCAATATGAGCAGGGTTTGCCAAGAGTGCTTCGTATTTTTCACGCGCCTCACCCACTTGATTATTAATCAAATCAAATAATTGTTTTTTCGCCTCGCCCCAGGCTATGCCCTCAGCAAATGCTTGGCGCATATCGGCAGTTTGTTGCGGCGTTGCAAATGCTTGCCAAATTTGAAATACCGTTGAAGTATCCGCATCTTTTGGCTCACCAGGTTCTAGCAAATTGGTCACAATTTTATTAATGGATTTTTTCAATTGTTTTTCGGGTAAAAATAACGGAATAGTATTGCCGTAACTTTTACTCATCTTGCGGCCATCTAAACCCTGCAAGACAGCAACATTGTCATCCACTAAAGCTTCTGGCAACACAAAGTGTTCGCCATAGTGGTGATTGAATCGCGCGGCAATATCGCGTGCCATTTCAATATGTTGAATTTGGTCTTTGCCAACAGGAACCTTATTGGCATTGAACATTAAAATATCCGCTGCCATTAAAATCGGGTAAGAGTACAAACCCATAGTGATACCAAAATCTGCATCATCGCCTGCCGCCAGATTCGCATCCACCGAGGCTTTATAAGCATGAGCGCGATTCATTAAACCTTTAGCGGCCATGCAAGTGAGCATCCAGCACAACTCTGGAATTTCTGGCACATCGGATTGACGATAAAAAATTGCGTTGTCGGTATCTAACCCCAGCGCCAACCAGGTCGCGGCAATTTCACGCGTTGATTGATGCACTAACACGGGGTCATGGCATTTTATCAACGCATGAAAATCAGCAAGAAAATAAAAAGATTGCACATCGGCACGTTCGCTTGCCGCTATGGCGGGGCGAATGGCGCCCACATAATTACCTAAATGAGGAGTTCCGGTGGTAGTAATGCCGGTAAGAACACGTTGCTTGCTCATGGTTATGCTTCTTAGTCTGAATAGGCCAGTTTAGTTTGAATAAAAAACCGAGTAAAAGCGGCATTATACAGGCAAGCACTTAAGATTAGCGCGGGGGAAATATTAAAAACGCAGGTACCAGCAGCAGAAAGCGGCTATTTATTAGCCGCCTGATGCAAACTCGCTTCTTGCAGAATAAGCGTTTCATAACCGGCTTGATTTAAAAGTTGTGCCGCGACATCGGCACGACGGCCAGCATCATCTGTCACCACATAAATTTGCGACTGATCCAAACTTGCTAAATTTTTACGTAACTGACTGAGGGGAATATTACGACTATTTGGAACTGACTGAAAACGCCGCTCAAGTGGTAGACGGACATCGATAAGTTGGTAACGATTATTTTCTGATTCCTGATTCTTGACCAGATCATTGTAAGAAATAAAACGACGCACAGGCTCTTGGAGTAGCGTAAGGAAATCACTTTTTTCCAAACACATCAACTTACCCTGCGTGAGCATCATCACGGTAGCATTGCGTGTGGTGTCACCCACTAAAGCTTCTTCACCAAAATAATCGCCAGGGCGAAGCGCAGCCAAAATGTTGCCTTGTTTGTCTTGAACTTTAGCGCTGCCCGTTTCCAGCACATAAAAGAATTCACCACGTTCCCCCTCTTTAATTATCACTTCATCGGCAACAACTTTTTGTGATTTAAAACGCATGAATAGCTGACGGATGTTACCGGGTGGGATTTTATTAAAGAATGGCGACTGCAATAAGCTCGACATCCAGTCGCCCTCTTCTGCCTCATCGAATTCGGCTTGTTCGACTTTTTCGTGAGAAACTTCTGTCGGTTCTTCGTTACCGCTTTCACTCCACGCCAACACCAAATCCGAAAAATCACTTTCTACAGACAAAATGACCACCGAGGATTTTGCAACGGCAGAAACTTTAGTGGGCGAGACACTGTTAAGCGGCACCTTATGGGATTCGTCTTCGCTGGAAATGGACGTTACGGCAAATTGCGAATCGATTAGATCAACATTACCGCTCACCAAATAGAGCGATTCCGTAAGCTCACGTCCACGCTTAAAAATGATGGCACCCTTGCCATACTCTTTTAGGCTAGCTTTTTCGATGACCTTGGATAAGTACTCATAAGCCAAAGTATTAAAGGGAGAAAATCGAGCGAGGAGTTCGTGTGTAAGCGCCATAGACTGCTCCAGATAATGCGACGAGACAATCACGAAGTATAAACAGCTGGCGCTAAAAACGGCGATGATTTGCCAAGTCTTAGTACTGAGTCACATTAGCCTTGGCTATATGTGCCATCAAAAGCTGAAAGCCTGCGGATAGCGAAAAAATGCTTGCGCTACCAAGAAAAGATAGTGCGCGTCTGCCACCCCAGCCAACTCACGAATGGAGTGCATAGCAAAAGTAGGCACACCGACATCTATGGTTTTTACCCCAACTTCTGATGACACAATTGGGCCAATTGTACTACCGCACCCCATATCAGTTCGCGCAACAAACACTTGCACTGGCACCTGATTCTGCTCACACAGCCAATTAAAAAAGCCACTGGTTTCACTGGTGGTCGCGTAGCGTTGATTTGCATTGATTTTAACGACTGGCCCGCGATTCAATAAAGGACCGTGGTTTTCGTCATGGCGATCCATAAAGTTGGGATGAACGCCGTGCGCATTATCTGCAGAAATCATCAACGAACGCTCAATCACGCGAATACGGGTTTCAGTATCGGGAATTAAACGCTCCAAAAATTGTTGCAACATGGGACCTTTAGCACCGCAACAAGAAGTACTGCCTACTTCTTCGTGATCGGTACAAATTAATAAACTGGATACATTTTCATCCGCATTTAAAATAGCTTGTACGCCCACAAAACAACTAAGCAAATTATCCAGCCGCGCACTGGCAATAAAATCTTGCTGTAAACCAATTAGTGCTGGCGCGTGGGTATCGTACAAACTCATTTCAAAATCTAACACTTGCACAGCGTCTGTTTTCGGATATTCGAGTTTAAGTTGCGCCAATAACAGCGATTTAAAATTAGGTGCAAGTGTTTGCGTTGCATCCATTTGCAACAACAATGGCACTATGTCTTTTTGCGGATTAATACTGCGATTGTTATTAACTTCGCGATCCAAATGAATTGCCAAACTCGGCACAGTGGCTACAGCTTGTTTAAAGTTAACCAAAGCGCTTGCGATTTTATTGTCATTGGTTTTATAGGTTACGCGACCCGCCAGCGATAAATCGCGATCAAACCAAGGCGCAAGCAACGCACCGCCGTAAACTTCTACACCCAACTGCACATAACCTTTACGACTTAAATCCGGCTGGGGTTTTACTTTTAAACAGGGGCTATCGGTATGCGCGCCGAACATACGAATACCGGTATCCAGCAGCGGTTTTTTACCGTAAACAAAAGCAATAATCGACGAATCATTGCGCTGCACAAAATAGCGCTTGCCAGCTTGTAAATTCCACGCAGCAGCTTCATACAACTCTTCAAAGCCCGCAGCCCGTAATTGTGTAGCCATGCTTTGCGATGCATGAAATGCTGTTGGCGAAGCATGAATAAAACTCAACAGTTGGTTGTTAAAATCGGCTTGAGCAAATAATGACGACATAAAATTTTACCTAAGAATTTCACAACTTAAAGAGATTGAGTTCTTATACGCTCGCGTTTTTTCCACGACACTGAATCGCGCAGATAGACGGGCTGCGCATTCAAAATAGAAATACTTTTACCTTGCTGAAAATCCTCCACCGCCAAAGCGAGAATATCTTTTGCGCTAGGGTGCGCATCTTGAACCAATTGAGCAGGAACAATAGTGTGCAAATCGGTGTAATGCCAGCCGGGGCCTATGGCGATAAATTGTTTATTTAAATCCTGCACAATAACCTGCTCGCACACATCCGCAGGCTTCATAACATACTCATCACTTAGCCCTTGCGGAGTTTTATCGGCGCTGAATAGGCCCCAATAAATCTCATCCATTCGCGCATCTAACGCAACCAATAAAGGTAAAGAAGTATCTGCATTTTCAGTTACAAAACCCTGCGCCATTGCCTGTAAGGTTGACACAGGTATAACCGGTAAATTAGCGCCGAAGGCCAAGCCTTGAACTACGCCCATACAAATGCGCAAGCCGGTAAAAGAACCGGGGCCACGGCCGTAGGCAATTGCATCCAAATCTTGCAATTTACAATTTGCTGCACTCAAAATTTCATCCACCATAGGCAGCAAACGTTGAGTGTGACTTTTGGCCGCAAGCTCAAAAATATGGCTAGTCACACCATCAACAGTGAGTGCAACTGAACAGGCATCGGTAGAGGCATCGAGCGCTAAAATTTTAGTCATGAATAATAAGTTCGTTGAAAAACAAGGTAGTTCAAAAATAGTTCGTTTAAAAAATCGTGATAAAAAAAATAGGCTCACGGGGAGCCTATTTAGTTTTACATCTTTGCAACTCTTAGCTCAACACGGTCAGCAACTGCTTGCGAATAGCATCAACACTACCTACGCCATCAATGCGCGTATAAACTGGCGCAGACTTCTTACCTTCTGCCGCTAAATTTTGGTAAAAGCCAACCAATGGCTTGGTTTGCGCGTGATATACGGTTAAACGTTTACGTACAGTTTCTTCTTGATCATCGGGGCGCTGAATTAAAGGCTCGCCAGTAATATCATCGTGACCCGCCTCTTTCGGTGCGTTATGCAGAATGTGGTACACACGACCAGACGCTTCATGCACACGACGGCCACTTAAACGCGCAACAATCTCTTCATCCGCAACATCTATTTCAATCACATGATCAATATTAACGCCTGCTTCCAACAAGGCTTCTGCCTGTGGAATAGTACGAGGGAAACCATCAAACAAGAAACCATTGTTGCAATCGCTTTGAAGGATGCGCTCTTTAACTAGAGCAATAATCAAATCATCTGATACCAAACCACCTGCTTCCATAATGTCTTTGGCTTGCAAACCCAATGGGGTTCCCGCTTTTACAGCAGCACGCAACATATCGCCGGTAGAAATTTGGGGGATACCAAACTTCTCCATAATTAGCTGCGCTTGAGTACCCTTACCTGCACCGGGTGCGCCTAACAAAATCACTCTCATTACGGATTGCTCCTCAAAATTATTTTAACCCTATATACCCAGCTTGCCTGAGCTTCTAAGGCCGTATCTAAATGCCAACAGGCGCACAAAAAAGTGCTGGTAAAAAAGGCGTTAGGTTACACGCCCAAGCGGCCAATCACAACCTCAAGCCGCTGCTGGCAGAGTGCCGCCTGGTATTTGTAACTGATTTAAGCAGGGCAAACCCAGTGTTTGGGCAATATTTGCACACTTCAGTCACTCCATTAACTTAATTTGTCCTATTTTGATTGTGCTGATAGATTTTACATCCTACAATTTGCCCGATAACGACAATGACGAGGGCGCCATGATGGTTTCCAAAGTAGAACTTGATGAGTACGACCGTAAGATTTTACGCGCCTTACAAGAGAATGCAGATTTTTCAATGGCCGATTTGGGAAATCTCATTGGCCTATCCCACACACCCTGCTGGCGACGCTTGAAACGCCTTGAAACTGAAGGTGTGATTCGCGGCAAGGTAACGCTCTTGGACGCAAAAAAAATCGACCTTGGCGTACGCGTACATGCCTTTGTAACCGCCAAAAATCATGATGAAGAGGCGTTAAGCGCATTTGAAGCAGCGGTGCAATCCATCCCAGAAATAGTAGAGTGCTACTCCACCAGTGGCGATAAAGATTACGTCTTGCAGATCGTGATAAACAGCGTGGAAGAATACGAGCAGCTCTTACGTAAAACCCTGCTCAAACTACCAAACGTTGGCAGCATTCACTCAACTTTCTCGTTGAAGCAGATTAAATACACAACGCAATTACCTATTTAATCGACACTTGATTAATCGATTATCAAGAGCCACAAAAAAGCCCCCGATTCTTGCGAAAACGGGGGCTTTCATTTACTCAAATCCTTAAACCGTAAAGCGCCGCAAAGTATCACGTAAACCAGACGATAACTGACTCAAGCGCTGACTGGCTTGCGCTGTATAAGTTGCACCATCAGAAGTAGTCATCGCCAGCTGGTTGATCTCAACCAAGTTTTTGTCAATTTCAGCGGTGACGCTACTTTGCTCTTCTACTGCCGTGGCAATTTGAATCGCCATATTAGTGATTTCCTGCACTGCCGCGCCAATTCCGGATAATGACTGACCTGCATCACTCGCAGAATGCACCGCTTCATTAGTCATGGTGGCGCTCTCGTTCATACCCGCTACCGCATGCTGCACACCTTGCTGCAACTTGCTCAGCATGCCCTGAATATCAGCAGTAGATTGTTGAGTACGGCTAGCCAAGGTGCGCACTTCATCCGCTACTACCGCAAAACCACGCCCTTGCTCTCCCGCACGCGCCGCTTCAATCGCCGCATTCAATGCTAGTAAGTTCGTTTGCTCGGCCACACCGCGAATCACATCAATCACCGAGGTGACATTTTTAGCTTCATCTTCCAATTTCACCATAGCTTGCGCTGTTTGGGTTACATGGGTAGATAGGCCTTGTACATGGCTAACCGCTAAACGAATACGATCTTGCCCCTGCTCGGTAATACGATTCGCATCTTTAGTACTTTGCGCCGTATTGCCCGTGTTGCGCGCTACCTCTTGAATTGCCATAGTCAATTCATTTACAGCGGTTACTACCATGGTAATGGCGTGGCATTGCTCATCCGCTGCGCGCTGCCCTTTACTGGAGATGACTAATAAGTCCTCGGCGGCACTAGACACCTCATTAGTATTTGCACGAACATTTTGAATAAGATGTTGTAGTTGATCCATAAAGCGATTGACGTGACCCGCAAGTTCACCCAACTCATCATCGCGCTCAATTTTAATGCGAATGGTTAAGTCGCCATCACCAGCGGCTATATTTTTAATGCGATCGCTAATCTCCTTAATGGGCACTGTAACTAGTAATGGAAGAAAAAAAGCGGCGGCAAATGTAGACAAGGTGCCAAGCACCAAAAGCACCAATAATTGGCGAGCTATTGAATCACTATCAGCTTCAATTTCCGTCGTAAACTCATCCACGTGCTCCAGACGCCGCTCCTCCAGCTCATCCAAAAAACTTCGCGCCTTTGAAAAAGCCCCAAAGCTCTCGCCCAAAGAACGTCCAATTAAATTGGCACGAGTATCCACATCAGCGCTACTAGCGTTTTGAACAATAGATTCAGAAATACGCTGCCAATTTTGCAAGTAACCTAAATACTCTTCGCGCTCCGATTTTGTAGCCGTATCCGAGGTTTCAATAGATTGGAGTGCGCGATCATGGGCTTGCTGAAGATTATCTTTGTGTTCTTTGAGGTAGGTAGCGACTTGCTGAGCACTGAGATTTGGCGATAGCAATGCGCGTTCAGCGGTAAGCGCTTGATACAAATCGCGATCTGCCTGAATCAACAACTGAATTTCAGGCAAATTTACTTTTGCAATCGTTTTTGCATTGCTTGCCAAGTGGCTGCTTGAGCGAACGGAATATAGCCCTACATATAAAAAGAGTAGAACCAATAAAACCAAAGGAATTCCCAACTTCCATCGAAATGAGCTATTTGCATACCAAGCCATCTTACACTCTCCCATCCTTATTACTGGATAATGAATTCTCTTCCCTAGAGCTTAGTACATTTTGTGCAAATTGCTGTTATAAAACCCATTTTTGGTGCACATCGAAGCACTATTATGCGCCATCTTCCCACCCCAATTATTTGTGCAATTTCAAACTCACCTTAATTAGCCGCTGATTTTTCATCGAAAGCACTACAAATTCAACTTGTCCAAGCGTTACTCTGTCACCCACAACCGGTTGACGATATTTGCTAAAGATGTAACGCGCAATACTCCAGTTCGCCATTTCAGGCGGAACTGGGAAGTTGTAGACCAAACTCAAGTCTGACAGCTTAGCGCGGGATGTAAGGACAAATTCGCCGAAGAATGCTTGTGCCGATAGGCGTTCATTCTCCAGCATGCCCACTAGCATCTTATCGAGCGCTTCCAGTTCGGCAGGCAAGCTCAATAAAAAAATATGGTCATCAGCTAAAAACTTTTGCTCTGGCGTCAAGGCTATCGGATTGCCATCGCGTAGCAGGCACAGCAACTGAACCTTGTTAGGCAAATGCAAACTTCCCACAGTACGGCGTAATGCTGGGCTGCCTTCAGCCAACTTATAACCCACAAACTCATGACCAACCTGCCCTGGCAAGCCCAACTCAACACGCTGAACACGCGAGCTACTGGTGGGCACGTTAAGATTCAGCCAACGCGCCATAGGCCCAACCGTCCAGCCCTGCATGAGTAGTGATATGAGTACGATAAAGAAAGCAATATTAAAAAAGAAATTCCATTCAGGCACGCCCGCCAACCACGGGAACATGGCCAGCACAATCGGAACTGCACCGCGCAAGCCGACCCAACTGATAAAGGTTTTTTCTTGCCACGAAAATTGAAAGGGCAATAAACATAGCCACACAGCCAAGGGCCGCGCGACAAACATCAATACCACCGCCACCAATAATGCGCTGGAGGCGTATTCGATCAACTTATGTGGGGACACCAGTAAACCCAACATTAAAAACAAACTGATTTGCGCCAACCAAGCAATACCATCGTGAAAGCGCTGAATATTAAAGAGACCACGCGACACGCGATTACCTACCATCAAACCCGCCAAGTAAACCGCGAGAAAACCGCTGGCGTGCATAACCGCCGCCAAACCAAAGATAAAGACGCCGCCGAAAAGTGCCAAAAGTGGATACAAGCCGGGGCTGAGCTGCAATCGCTCTACCCCATAGGCCAATATCCGTCCACCCAACAGCCCCACCGCTGTACCTGCCCCCATCTCCCAAGCGAAATCGCCCAACATCAACCAACTAAAGTTGGGCTCTTTGGTGATCATCAACTCAACCAACATGATGGTGAGAAAAACCGCCATTGGGTCATTAAGACCCGATTCAATCTCAAGCGTTGCGCCCACCCGGGATTTCAACGCGAGCCCCTGCATAGTCAATACTGAGAACACTGCAGCGGCATCCGTAGACCCCACAATCGCGCCTAGCAAGAGGCCATGCACCCAAGATAAACCTAGAATCCACGCCGCTAAGGCACCGCAGACGCCAACGGTAATTACCACGCCGATAGTGGCAAGTGAGAGTGCAGGCCGTAAACCCACGCGAAAAAGATGTATCTCGGTACGTAAACCACCATCAAACAAAATAACCGCGAGCGCCAGCGTGCCCATAAAATAAGCCGCTTTTACATTTTGAAATTGAACGCCTAAAAAGCCATCCTCACCCGCCAACATCCCAATAATCAAAAACACCAAGAGTATGGGCATGCCCATGCGCGGTGAAAGTGTGCTGGCAAGAATGCTGATAATAAACAGCGCACCGCCAAACAACATAAGTTGGTTCAGTACTTCCATTCAATAAAACCTGTAAAAACAATCAATTAATCAAATACCTCTAGAATATTACTACAATCATAGTCGATAGATGCGCCCCAATTTCGATAATTGCTATCCAAGATAAAGCTAGACCATCAATCACAGCCTTTTGTTCTTGGGCAGCATAAATACTGCTATGATTCGCACCATTATTTCTCCTATTAAGTTGTCCTCATGCTCAATAACTCTGCCCTGCAACAATTAGCTCAATTAAAAACCAATTTAGTCGCTCAAAAAGATATTTCCCAAGGCACAGTGCGCAGCACTACTAAACGTTTTGGTTTTGTGCTGCTGGACGATGGCCGCGAAGCATTCCTCGACCCAGAGCAAATGTTGCGAGTATTGCCGGATGACCGTGTTGAAGTGGAAATCACCACCAACAGCAAAGATCAACTGGAAGCAAAATTAGACAAATTAATCAGCAGCTCGCTCACTGAGTTTGTCGGCCGCTATGTAAATAAAGGCAACAATTTTTTTGTCGAGCCGGATGTGTTTAATTTCACCCGTTGGTTGTTTGTGCCGCCGCAAGATCGCAAGGGATTGAGTGTTGATGATTTAGTACGCTGTACGGTCTCCCGCCATCCTTTTAGCGATGGCAAAGCGCAAGTAAAAATTATTGCACGCTTGGGCAAGGCCGATGAACCCGGCATTGAAAATCGCTATACAGTTGCAAAGTTCCAATTACCCAACGAGTGGACGGCTCCCGCACAAAACCAAGCCAGCAGTATTAATTGGTCACCTTTAGTATTTGATAACGGTGAATTGGATTTAACTCACCTGCCATTCGTCACTATTGACTCCGAAAACACCCGCGATATGGACGATGCGATTTATATCGCCGCCAATGAAAATGGCTGGGAATTAATCACCGCCATCGCAGACCCCAGTAAACAAATTGATATTGATAGCCCACTCGAATTAGCAGCGCGCGAACGCGCCAGCACTGTGTATTTACTCGGCCAATCTATCACCATGTTACCCGCCGAGTTATCGCACGATACCTATTCACTTATTCCCGAGAAAAAGCGCCCCGTTCTTATCTGCAAAATGAAAATAGCAACTAACGGCGAAATTACTGATTACAACTTCGCAGAAGCGCAAATTCGCTCGCAACATAAATTAAGCTACCAAGCGGTAGCCGATGATTTAAATGGCGTAAAAACCTTAAACGATGCCGGCTTTAATGTAAGCGATGAAATCAAAAATCAACTGTTCACCTTGCAAAAATTTGCTCAGGTACGAGCCAACTATCGTTTAGAGCACACCTTGGTCATGGACGATAAGCCGGATTATTTTTTCATCCTCAACGATCAGAAAAAAATTGATCACGTTGATAAACGTGAACGCAATATCGCCCACCGCATGATTGAAGAAGCCATGCTGGTTACCAATATTTGTGCGGGCGAACTGTTTGTGAAAAATCCCGGTTACGGTATTTTTTCCACCCACGTCGGCTTTCGCACTGAGCGCTTGAACGATGCAATCAGTTTAATCACTGAAGATCGCCCAGATTTAATTGAAGCAGGTTTAACGGCTAGCGATTTATCGCAATTAGATAAATTCCAACAATTAATTAAAGAGCTGCGCACCAATCCAAACAACAATCCTAAAAATGCGCCCTTGTTATCGCTCCTGCAGCGCATGCTGCAAGCGGGTTCATTATCCTTTGAACATATCCCGCATTTTGGTTTAGGGTTTAACGCCTACGCTATGGTGACCTCGCCAATTCGTCGCTATAACGATTTTTATAATCACCTTGCCATTAAACGTATTTTGCGCGACGAACCTGCGATTGAATTAGACAACGCAACTTTAGCAACGCTGTTGCAAGAGCAATTAAATTTGGGCCGCCAAGCTTGCCGTTACTTAGAGCTTTGGTTGCAATCGCAATTTATGGCGCAGCAGATTGATACGCTCCACACAGGCACAATCGCACTCGTAAACTCCAACGGTATAGGTGTGCGTTTGGATGATTTAGGTATCGAAGGCTACGCCATGCTCGCCCCGCGCGATGGAGATGTGAAAGCACAATTCGATTCACGCCGTTTAAGTTTAACCATTGAAGGCCGAACTTATCGTTTAGATGAAAAAGTGCATGTGCTGGTAAAAGAAGTGGATGTTACTAAACGCAAAATTGCATTTGAAGTTGTAGATCAAGAAACGGCTGATAGATTGAGTGCTTGGCTGTAGTAAATGAACGGAAAAAATCAATCTCGCTAATTGAGAAGTTCATACAAGGCGGTTCACATCATGAGCAAAAAATACTGGCTCTTCAAAGGCGAACCTCATATTTACGGTATTGATCACCTCAATGCCGCGCCTAAAAAAATTGGCCGCTGGGATGGCATTCGCAATTACCAAGCGCGCAATTTTTTGCGCGACCAAGTTGCAATAGGCGATGACGTTTTTATTTATCACAGCAGCTGCAAAAACGTCGGCATAGTCGGCACGGCAAAAGTTGTGAATGCAGCCTATCCCGATCCCACTCAATTTAATCCAGAAAGCGATTATTACGATCCAAAATCTACACAAGCAAATCCGCGCTGGGTTTCGGTGGATATTCAAGTCACACAAACTTTCCCGCGCCTGATTCCCCTAGCCGAAATTAAAGCGCAGCCTGCATTAGCAAACATGGTTTTGATAAAGCAAAGCCGTTTATCTACACAGCCAGTAACTGAAGCAGAATGGGATTTTATTTTGAAAATGGTTTGAGTTACATTAATGGATTGAACGGTCAAAAAAGGTTTGATTTCATCTATTAAATTAAAAGGACACTCAAATGAAATTTATCGACTGCACTTACGAACTACATGCACCAGAAATCCTCGCAATTTTTAACGATGCCATTCTAAACACCACCGCACTCTGGGAATATAAAGCTCGAACACTGGAAACCATGCAAAACTGGTTTGCGACCAAAGCAGCTGGGAATTTCCCCGTTATAGGCGCACTCGACGAAGAAGGAAAACTCATAGGCTTCGCCAGCTACGGCACCTTTCGCCCATGGGCCGCTTATAAATACAGCGTCGAACACTCCGTCTACATACGCTCAGATCAGCAAGGAAAAGGTTTGGGAAAGTTATTTATGCATGAGCTAATCAACATCGCGAAGACTCAGGGTTATCACACCATTATTGGCGCGATTGATTTAGAGAATAAGGGCAGTATCGCACTACACGAAAAATTAGGCTTCACCCATTCGGGAACAATGAAACAAGCTGGCTATAAATTTGGGCGCTGGCTGGATTTTGCGTTTTATCAGTTGATTTTAGAAACGCCAAATAATCCCAACGAATACTAAAAAGCCGATCAATTGATCGGCTTTTTAGTATTCGATTAACACAGAAAATTAACGACTCTCAGAAAGAATAAGAGGTACCAAATACTTCGCAATGTATTCTGATCCTTCTGAGGAAAGATGATCAGAATCGCTATATAAAACTTTATTATCTTTTATAACATCACAAAATTCTTCATTACAAAAAAAACTTGTTGGATCAAACAGAGTGACTTTAGGAAAGTCGTTTATAACACGCGAAATGATTTCTTTATATCTGCCTACCCTATTATTATAATCAGCTCTTGAAACAGTACAATTAGATAGATTTTGGCGCCGGATTGGCGGCGAGGAGTCAACACCAATCGCCTTTTCGTTGAGAAAACAAGACTTAGGATCCAAACCGATCTCTGGAACATCAATAACAAAAATTACTTTTTTATTATTGACCTGCAAACGCAAAAGACTATCTCTTAGAGCTGTTTCATACATTACCCATCTATCTGTTACAGATAGATTGTTATTTAACGCCATTTGTAACCCGTCAACTCTCCTAAGTCCCATCCCATGAAATGTTTCTCCCGACATGTATACGGGTCCCATACTTGCAAGAACGACCATGCCTATATCTTTATCTTTCTCCAAATAATCGTAAGCATTTTTAATCGCATTTAAACAATATTTCTGTTTATATATTTTACTGTATACATCTAACCCCCAAAAAGGAATGCAACTTGGGAAAGACATATTAGACAGGTTTGGCCCCAATTGTTTTTTCAGCCCATGCTCAAGATGATGCGCATGTGAATCCCCCAAAAGCATTACCTTTTTTTTAAGAGGCCAGACATTGGTGCTTTCTTTTTGAGGAGGAGAATCAATAGACTTTGGCTCCTGAACATAAGCTGCAGCTCCAAAAAGCCCAATTGACAAAAGTAGTAAGCACAAAAGAGGTAAACGCAAATAGCTACATTTAGCACTTCTTATCGGTTGTTCAATAAAATTATATGTCCCCCATGCAAGCAGAATAGAAATGAAAATAACCGCTATTCTTATTATTTCCTTATGCAAATCCCCAAAGATAATATGTGAAAAAGAGATTAAAGGCCAATGCCACAAATACAATGGAA
>JACCDN010582876.1_pt1 | contig 19620 bp, 20 predicted proteins | sample 7441691 | NCBI WGS metagenome assembly JACCDN01 (sample SAMN15323439, study PRJNA562643) | freshwater metagenome | isolation source: river surface water | place: USA:Blue River Watershed | collected 2017-08-16 | reverse complement strand
TAACAATTTATACAGGAGTACTCATGCATACTGCTATGCTCGGCCACAACAATACTAGACTCTTAGAAGTCCTTGATTCACTTGATGAGCTTCGCAATCTCTATTTCAGTCATCTTTTCAACAAAGTCCAAATTTCTACTTTAGTCATAGATCTGCCAGACGCAGCGAGAAGAACGACAATTCTCATCATGACCCCCAGCTTTGCCGAACCGGCTCACACTCAGTCCCTCATGAACTCAATCAAAGAGGACTTAGCTGATTTTGCAATCGAACTCCTACCCAGGATAACTCTTCCCGAACTTCAGCTAAACAAAGCAAGGTCACCCTTCAAAACTCAGCGCTTCCATCACACTCGTCTCGCAGTCAAATATCCAGCGCCTCGTCACAATATCATCACTCAATACCGACCTCGCACACGCGTCGTCAAAAATATCGCTCGTTATCGCCTCAGTGAATAAATCACTGAGTCCTCACAGTCCCAGACCTTCACAGGCTGGGATTTTTTTATTTATCAGTCTGACACTTTCCGACTCACCAAAAATCCTTTATCATTACTTTATGTTCACTTTACTAATCAGCCTCCTCAGCTTCCCCGGCGTCATGCTCCACGAATGGTCACACCAGTTTTTTTGCCATCGCTTCCGCGTCCCCGTCCTCAAAGTCGTTTACTTCCGTTTTGGCAATCCCATGGGCTATGTCATACACGCCGAAGCAGACAGCCTATCAGCCGCCTTTTGGATCGGCATCGGCCCACTGATCATTAATTCATTATTCGCCCTCGCCCTTGGCCAAGTCAGTCTTTACTTTCACAACTGGACCAATTACACCCTCCTCTGGCTCAGCTTCTCTTTTGCCTTCCATGCGCTTCCGAGCATTCAGGATGCGAGCAACATCCTCGCTAAAAATCATAGTCTACTCAGAGGTGGTCGTTTGCAATACATTCTCCTCTGGCCCATCATAGCCCTTGTCTATCTCTTGCTCTGGCTCGCTAACAAACTCAAATACCTATCGCTTGACTTCATCTATGCCCTCACACTGCTCTACCTCTCAGGCGCTTTGAAGTTTTAAAATACTAGCCGACCTTCGTCATCCCAGCGAAAGCTGGGATCTCATGGCTTGAACTTTTTTCACAAGATTTCAGCGTTCGTTGGAATGACAGAGCTTTCAAATTTTGACTTTCAGACTATTATAACTTGACTAAACCCCAATAATATTTTACAGTTGTTGCACTAATTAATCATTCTCTATGTTATCAATCGGCATCGTCGGCCTACCTAATGTCGGCAAATCTACCCTCTTCAATACCCTAACCAAGAAGCAAGTTGCCGCCGAAAACTATCCTTTTTGTACCATCGAACCCAATGTCGGTACTGTTGAGGTGCCTGACGAACGTCTCAGCGCCCTTGCCGCCATTTCTCAACCCAAAAAAATCATCTCCGCCCTGATTGAGTTCGTCGACATCGCCGGCCTCGTCGCTGGCGCGAGCCAAGGCGAAGGTCTAGGTAACCAATTTCTCGCTCATATTCGTGAGTGCGATGCTATTTGCCAAGTCGTCCGTGATTTTGATAACAGCAACATCATTCATGTCCACAACCAAGTCAACCCCGAGCATGACAAACAGGTCATTGATCTCGAGCTCATCCTCGCCGACCTCGCTACTGTTGCGAAGCGCTTAGACAAAGCTAGCAAAGACGCCAAGAGTGGCGACAAAAAAATCCTTGCCTACCTCGAGCTTATCAAACAAGTCCACACTCACCTCGAATCCGAGCAACCAGTCCGCACTCTTAACCTAAGCGACGAAGACAAGCTGGCCTTGAAAGACTTGAGCCTCTTAAGCGCCAAGCCTATGCTCTTTGTTATCAATAGCGATGATACCAGCAAGCCTTGCGCCGCTAACGAACTCCGCCTCAATATCAAATTAGAAAACGAAATAGCCAGCCTCCCAACCGAAGAACAAGCCGAATACATGGAAGCTCTTGGCGTCAGCGAAAGCGGTCTATCCAAACTCATCCGCTCCTCCTACCAGCTCCTCGGCCTAGAGAGCTTCTTTACCACTGGTGCCGACGAAACTCGTGCTTGGACCTTCCCTACTGGTGCCAAAGCCCCCGAAGCCGCCGGCGTCATTCACACTGATTTCATCAAAGGCTTCATCCGCGCCGAAATCATCAATTGGCAAGACTTTGTTACTTGCGGTTCTGAGTCTATCGCTCGCACCAAGGGCCTACTCCGAACTGAGGGCAAGGATTATACTATGCAAGACGGCGATCTCTGCAATTTCCTCATTAACCAAAATTAAAAGCCTTATAATAAAGGCTTTTTAGCTAGCTCTTGACATTTTTTTCAAAATAGTTTTTAATTAGCTCAAATCAGTTCTTTAGACCAACCAAAAACTACGTAATAAGTAAGGTTACATACCCTATAAATGGAAATACCCCCAAAACACAACCACGTATAGGATCACTCTATGCTGCATAACCTAAACTTACTACGTACTAAGGGCTGTCAACGACAGCCCTATTTTTTTTCCAAAATCACTATTTTACGCCACACCCTTTGACCTTCTCGACCATAGACTAGCTCTCTTGGCGCCAATTCAGCCAATTGCCTTGGCCAAACATTTACTATCTTAAACCCTTCGATTCTCGGCTCTATATCCAGATGCCTCTGACCGCTCATTAGTCTCGGCCAAATCATCACTACTCGCCCGCCACTGGCAAGCACTTTTTTAAACTGACCAAGCGCCTCACTATACAAAGCTTCTAATTCTCGCTTTACTTTGATCGGCTCAGCACCAGCTCTTTGAGGACCCAGATATGGCTCGGTCACAATAAAATCAATTTCACCAGCCTTAATTTCAGCAGATAATCTACGCACATCACACTTAAAAATTTCTGGCCTTGGAGATTGTAATTTTGAAATTTTTTGAAAATTTGAAATTATAAATTGCAGATTGGATTGAGAATCAATCACTGCCTTCTCCGACAAATCCGTCCCAATTAATTTTGTATAACCCATCAAAACCGCCTCACCAATGATGGTGCCAGACCCACAAAATGGATCGAGCAACTTTTTTTTCAAATCCGCGCAAGCGAGATTAATCATCATTTGAGCCAGCTTCGGAGGTAGCATCCCGCTAGCATCATCTCGAGACGGCCGACCATAATCACGAGCTGACAAATTTTTAAAATCCTGCACCACACTTGTCTTGCCGAGCCAATAACCATTGTGAGTCTTGATCAATACAATCTCTGTCCCACCACTAGTTAACTTATTCTGCTCTACCACCACACTCGACAAAACTTTCTCACGACTAGTTACATACCGTGGACTCCGTTCAGCAATCTTGAGTTCCTTTTTCAAAGTCAAAGCTAATTTCAAAAATTCATGACGAGCACCGTAGAGTGAAATACCAAACAACGGCTTCGTAGCCATTGCCAAGATATTTTTAATCGGTTCTTTGATATTGCGATCGGCTAAGTCCGGTACTAGGCCTAAAACCTCACCCATCTTAATCGTCCCACCTAATCGCTTGTTCAAAGCTATCAAATCTAGATCAGCAGTCTCAATCACCAAAGCTCCTGAAGCAAAACTCAAATATTTGACCCTCTCGCCAAGTACGCCAAAAATTTCTGCCACCGATAACTCCGGATGATTCCCTAAAACAAAAAAATATTTCATATCCCCTAGCCTAACATATCATTTTAAAAATTCCAATAAAAAAGCCACCCTATCGAGGATGGCTATTGAATGACGATCTAAAACCGCCTGCATAACGAATCAAATCATCTGTATAGTCCAAATTTTCCCAATCAATTGATTGGTACAGAGCTTCGTTCGCTGATTTATATTTGGTCATGAGTCGATCGTACTGAACGCCAAAAAGTGAAGGACTCCTAAAAAGCTGATTCATAAAAACCTCATTGGCCTGAATTTCCGAAAAAATCTTAATTTGGCTCTTTGCCGTAGCATGACTTACTTGCATCTCAGTTCCCCTAAATATTTAATGAACAATTGTTTATAATCATAATTATATCATATTTAGCCATTTTTGTCAATAGATAGTCTGTCTTGACTGATTTTTAAGCCTATGTTAGGGTAATTTCAACAACTTAAACCTTTTCCATCTTTAGCTCCTTGTGAGCTAAAAGCGCTACCAGATAGCGTTAAAGGTATTCTCCAAACCTGCCGAATGGGCTAATGCTAGGGAATATCGGGAGGTTTTTTTATTTATTAACAACACAAATTATGGAAAAAACTACCATTCCGGACGGACAAGTCCATTATGAGTTGCTGTATATTATTTCCAATAAGTTCAGCGAAAACGAGCTCGACCCGATCAAAGACCGCGTCACTAAGCTCATTACCGACCAAGGCGGTACTATTACCTTGAGCAATGACTGGGGCAAAAAGCGTCTCGCCTACGCTATCAAAGGCTTCTACCACGGTTACTACCACCTTTTGGAGTTTAACCTCGAACCAGCCAAAACTAAGTTCATCGACAACACTCTCCGTTTGTCCAGCGAAATCCTTCGTCACCAGATCTTAAAGACCAAGCTCAGGACCGAAGAAGAACTCAAAGCTATCGAAACCCTCAAGGCCAAGATTGCTGAGAAGCAAGCCGCTCTAGCACCAGTTGTCGAAACTAGTTCAGAGGACAAGGCCGCTGAAGCTCCCAAGGCCAAAGCCGCCGACAAAGCAGCTGAAACCAAAGTTGAATTAAGTGACTTGGATAACAAGTTAGATCAAATCATCGACACTGACAATTTGCTCTAAGCCTAATTAAACATTAAAGCAATCATATGAATCTCAACAAAGCCATGATTATCGGTAACCTAACTAAGGATCCCGAAATTAGACAAACCGGCTCCGGTATGCAAGTGGCAAGCTTCTCAGTCGCCACCAACATGGTCTGGAAAGACGCCAGTGGTCAAAAACAGGAAAAAGTTGAATTCCATAACATTGTCGCTTGGAAAAACCTCGCTGACATTTGTGCTCGTTATCTCAAAAAAGGCTCCAAAGTCTATGTTGAGGGACGACTCCAAACTCGTGATTGGCAAGGCAAAGATGGCCTCAAGCGTTACACCACCGAAATCGTCGCCGAAAACATGATTATGCTCGATGGCCGTGGTCAGGGTGGCGCTAACTCTAGCTACCAAGCCCCAACCAATCCACGAGATAACAATGAGATTGTTTACGACAACATGTCCGCTAATAATTCTAACCACGATGAAGAAATCAGCGTGGAAAATATTCCCTTCTAAAAATTAATTTATGACTAATCAAGTTATCAAAGCCACCAAGAGCTGCTGGTTCTGTCAGAATCAGTGGTTAGACATCGACTACAAAGACACTGACAGCCTCAAGAAGTTCACCAACTTCTATGGTCAGATTTTGCCTAAGCGCCGCACTGGTGTTTGCGCTGGCCACCAACGTGATTTAGCTAACGCTGTTAAGCGTGCTCGCATCATGGCCCTCCTGCTCTTCACTAACCGCTAAGCTATGTTAGGCCTGACTGAAATCAAAATCGGCAAGATCCTCTTGATCAATACCGAGCCTTATGTCGTCATCAAAGCTGACCATCACAAAATGGGTCGCGGTGGTGCCGTCCTCAAAACCAAACTAAAAAATATCATTTCAGGCAACGTCATGGAACGTACTTGGCAAGGTAACGACCACGCTGAAGAAGCTGATGTCGAATACCGCAAGGCTAATTACCTCTACAAAGACGCTCACGACGCTTACTTGATGGATAATACTAGTTACGAACAAATCAGCATCAGCCTCGAATTAATCGCAGAGCAACTTAAGTTCCTCAAAGAAGAAACCGAAGTTGATGTCCTCTACTTCCAAGATAAGCCCATGGGCATGAAGCTACCGATCAAGGTTGATCTACTCGTCACTATGGCCCCTCCAGGTGTCCGTGGCAATTCAGCCGGCAACGTCATGAAGACTGTTGAGCTGGAAACTGGCGCTGAACTCCAAGTCCCGATGTTTATCGAATCCGGCGACATTATCCGTATCAATACTGACAGCGGCGAATACGTCGAACGCGCTTAAACAATATTACAAGCATTAAAAAAGCCTCTTACCTAAGAGGCTTTTTTAATTTCTAATTCTCACAGTGCTATCGCTCCCCTTACTAAGGGGAGCTGTCCGTCAGGACTGAGGGGTGCACAGTCTAGCCTCAATTAAAGCCCTTCCTCTTCCGGCATCTCTGGAGCTTCTTCAACTTCACTCGCGATAGATGTTCCACCGCCATCTTCTTTGGACTTAGCTTCGAGCATCACGTCCTTACGAATCTCTTGGAGGAGCTTGGGATTTTCTCGCAAATACTTCTTAGCTGTTTCGCGACCCACGCCCAACTTCTCTTCACCATAGCTATAGGCATTGCCACGCTTACTCACCACGCCATAGGCTACGCCAGTATCTAGAGTATCACCAGACAAGGAAATACCTTCATTGTACATAATATCAAATTCACAAGTCTTAAACGGTGCCGATACTTTATTCTTTACAATTTTAGTTTTAACTCGGTTACCAATAATCTTATCACCCTGCTTGATCTGTGCGCTTCTACGCACCTCAATACGAACACTGGCATAAAACTTCAAAGCCTGACCACCAGTCGTGGTTTCCGGATTACCAAAAAATACTCCGAGCTTCATTCTAATCTGGTTAATAAAGATAACGATAGTCTTACTCTTTGACACTATACCAGTCAATTTACGCAAGGCCTGACTCATCAGACGAGCTTGCAAACCCATTTGCGCATCACCCATATCACCCTCGATTTCTTTCTTTGGTACCAAAGCCGCCACTGAGTCTACTACAACCACATCAATAGCATTGGAGCGAACCAAAGTCTCTAAAATTTCCAAAGCCTGCTCACCGGTATCTGGCTGAGAAATCAACATCTCTTTGACATTGATACCGATCTTGCGAGCATAGTCTGGATCGAGAGCGTGCTCGGCATCAATAAAGGCAGCGATCCCGCCAAGCTTCTGTACTTCAGCAATAATATGCTGAGACAAAGTCGTCTTACCAGAGGCTTCTGGGCCAAAGATTTCAATAATTCTACCCCTTGGCACACCACCCACACCCAGAGCGAGGTCAAGTGACAAACAGCCAGTTGGGACCGTATCCACATCAGAGTTCTGAGCTTCGCCAAATTTCATGATCGCCCCATCGCCATACATATCCTTGATTTGTTGCATGGCAGCATGCGCTGCATTTAATTTCGCTTCCATTTCTGCCCCTCCTGATTTTTTTGATCCCTTATTTTCTGCCATATATTTGATATTTAACTAGTTTCTTAATGATAGACTAGTTAGCCATAAAACTCAAACCTTTATAACTATTGACCAAGATTAAGCAAAACTTCCTTTACCACTGTACTCGGCTTCTTACTACCTTTCTTGGCTTGCACTACAATTGTATTAATACCGGGTTGCAACTCCACCCCCAAATTAAACTCACCCTCAGCGCTCACAGTCACCGATCTTTCATTAATCGTCACTTCCGCCTCCGGCTCACTATAGCCAGACACCAACAAATTACTATCCACAGTCGCCAAATCATCAATCGGTGTTAAGACCTTGAGCATCGGCGCTTTAAAAACATTATTCATCAGCCAAATCAAATAAACTAAGCAGCTAAGCAATAACAAACTCCAAATAATATTTTTAACCAGATTAGGAACTACCAACATTTTGTCCGCCCCCACCACTTGTCGAGAAAAAATGTTTTCATTTTGATCAGAGCTAAACACCGATTTTTCGGACTGAAAACCGCTAATAATTTTTTTATAATCAAGGCCCAAATACTGAGCGTACTGACGCAAAAAACTCAAAGTATAAATACCATCTGGCACCTTATAATAATCACCATCTTCGAGTGCCTGTAAGTATTTTGGACTGACCTTGATCTTATCGGCCACTTGCGCAATCGACAAGCCCAGTCGCTCTCTCGTCACTCTCAATTGCTCAGCTACACTAGCTGAACCCAAAGAAATTTTACTACTGTTAAACCAAGACATATTAGAGCGTTTGTTTCAAACGGCCCTCCAATATTTTTAATTCTTGTTCAAAAGTTTCTGAGTTTTTATTAATCGCTTCTAGCATCGAGTTAAAACTCTTCACCGCCTCCGCATAATTCATACCTCGATACCAAGTCCGAGCATTAAAGGCCTGCTCAGCAAAGACACCCAATTCATCATCTTCTTTCTGCTCATCAATAAGAGCCCTAATAGCCGACAGCTTCTTGGTTGAATTCAAATAAGACCGCACATTATCTGGCTTAGTCGTCGCAAATTGCACAAAATCCCAAGCCTCATCCTTGTATTTACTTTTCTTCGACACTACCTCCACATAATAATCCGCCACATTAGCAGTCTCGGACGACCCTTCAATCTGAGGCAACTTTTTAACACTATAATTTAGCGACGGGGCTTGAGCCTTCAAAATCGGCAAGAGGTAAGAATAGCCATAGAGCACAGCCAGTCGCCCCTGCATAAACATTTCCAGTGAATTGGTTATTTGCGCATTCCAGCTATAAACATCTTTGGTTGGATCAGCAAAATCGGCATAGAAACGAACCGCATCAATACCAGGATTATAATCCTTACCACGGATAATATTTCTAAACGCTACTCGACCTTGGTCATCGATAATCGTCGCCCCATTTTGCATCATCAAAGCCGCCAAAATATCATGAGCACGGTCAATATTAGCACCAGTACCCATCGCCATGCCGGACTGCAAAATATTACCTTGCTCATCCTGCTTGGTCATTTTTTTCAAATCTTTTTTAAACTTATCACTTCCCCAATAATCGGATAATTCAGCGATGCCAGCATTATTCATCAAATCCTTGTTATAAAAAGTCGCCATCGTATCCATATACATTGGCAGACCCCAGACCCTCTGCTCCTTGGTCTTTTTGGCCGCGTCCTCATACTCCAAGATCACATCCTTGCCGACAGTATCAACAAACAAATCTCGCACTTGATTATTGCGAATACTTGGCGTCGTTCGCAACTCCGGCACCAATTCCTTTTTAATCGTTCCTTGCTCCACCATATACACCATATTGATCTGTGGTGGCAGAGGCACTAATTTACTTTTGTACTGTCTAAGCTGATTAACATTAATCGAAAAAATATCCGGGCCACGATCTTCAGCTAGCGCGTTCAGTAGTTCTGATTCGTATTCTTCAATTCTTAGTTTACGATAAACAATATTAATATTAGGATGTAGCGCCTTATACTTACTGATAATCTCTTTGAAATCATCTGGGCCATCCCAAACTCGCCAATAATTCAAAGTCACCGGCTGCATTTTTTGCGCCACCGGTGCTGAAGTCCCTTTAGTACAAGTCCAACCACTAGTAATCATTACGCTAGCAAGGATCACTAAACTAATAATTTTATAACGCATATTTTCTGACCCTATTATAGCTTAAAACTGACTACAAATACAAATTACAACTTGTCGCATATCAAAGCCTACACTCTCTGTCGATATTGCAAAGCCTCGGCAACATGAGCTTGGTTTATCTCGTCACTCCCCTCCAAATCAGCAATGGTTCTCGCTAGCTTAATCACTCGGAAATAAGCCCTCGGCGATAGCGATAATCTAGCAACCGCTTGCTCTAATAGCTTTTTTGACGACTCATCCAGCTGACAAAAGTTCCTGACCAACATCGAGTTCATTTCTGCATTAGTCAAACAATCCAGACCATCAAATCTACTTCTTTGTCGTTCTCGAGCTAACTCCACTCTTTTTTTAATAGCCACTGAACTCTCCCCACCATTTTCAGTAGTTAATTTTTTAAATTCCAATCTCGGCACTGTCACCGACAAATCAAACCTATCCAAAATCGGCCCAGAAATCCGCTGTTGATAAGCTAGCACCTGCCGTACCGAACAATTACAAGCCTTTTCACTATCGCCAGCAAAGCCACACGGACAAGGATTCATCGCTGCTACCAACACAAACTTAGCTGGAAAAACTAGATTACCAGCCGCTCGAGCAATCATCACCGAACCGTCTTCTAGTGGCTGCCGCAAACTTTCAAGCACTGCTCGTGAAAATTCCGGAAACTCATCCAGAAATAACACTCCCCGATGAGCGAGCGATATCTCACCAGGCTTTGGCCAGCTCCCACCACCCACCAAAGCCACCCCCGAAGCGCTATGGTGTGGCGCTCGAAATGGTCTCGTCTTGATTAATGCCTCACCACTCGGCAAATATCCTGCAATACTATAAATCTTGGTTATTTCCAAAGCCTCTTCCAGTGTCAGATTAGGTAATATCGAGGGCAAAGTTCGAGCCAGCATCGTCTGACCCGAACCAGGCGAACCAAACAGTAGTATATTATGACCACCACTAGCAGCAATTTCCAAAGCTCGCTTAGCCTGCTCCTGCCCAGCCACATGAGCCATATCCATTAACTGCTCCACATTAACCAGATCCGGTTTCGTCCTGTTAATCGGCACAATAGCCTCCTTAGCAAGTAGATAATCAAGCAACTGTCGTAAATTATCTATTGCCAAAACCTCCACTCCAGCGACCAGAGCCGCCTCACTGGCATTGGCAGTCGGCACTATCAATCTCTCAAAACCATTACGAACAGCCGACATCGCTATTGATAAAATACCATTCACCGGCCGCAAACGACCATCGAGAGCAAGCTCCCCCACAAAAATCATTTTACCAAAATCCAGCTCCGAACTCTTCAATTTACCAAGCACCGCAATAATACTAATAGCAATGGGCAAATCATAACCAGAGCCCTGTTTTTTGAGATTGGCCGGCGCCAAATTAACCGTCACTTTAACATGCGGAAAGTCAACTTGTGAGTTTTTAATCGCGCTTCTGACCCGCTCCCGAGCCTCATTAACCGCCAAATCCGGTAAACCAACTGTAGCAAAGGATCCCATTTGCCCACCACCCAAATCCGCCTCTACTTCCACTATTTCGGCTTCTAAACCCAAAACCGCCGCGCTGTAGATTTTAACAGCCATATTTTGTTTTATTATAGCCTATTTTTCATCTTGACAAAAGAGCTAAATAATGATATTATTCAATTACCTATGCAGTATAGGTAAAAGTGTGTGTTGCACTTTAACAATATTTTTAATTTTTTACGGGGGTTCCCATGATTTTGGGTACTGAGATCACTGAAAGTGATCAAAACAGCAAACTGAACTCATTAATAGTTCAGTTCCACAGATCTTACAAAATCTGTTCATCAAATAAGGGCATTAGCTCAAATCTGATCAGATTAATTAAAAAAATAGACCAAGTACATTCTTGGCCTGATGAGTACAAACTCAGCAAGGAGTCCTATGAAATTCTTCGTCAATGCATATCCGAAGAAGTCTTAGAACTACCAGAGAACAATAGCGTAAGAATTCTCGCAACAAAGATCGGTTTGATTGGCGAACATTTAAAAGATCTCGCTACTCAACCAATCAATTTAAATTTAATCATCAGTGATGATGAAGATGTCCCTCAAACAGCTATCTCTAAATTATTAGAAATAATTCAAGAAATAGCCTTAGAAAATCCATCATTAGTCAGTGACAAACCAACTCCAACCATACTCAAACAAGTTGTCAAGTTAATTCTTGCAAAAATTGATGAGGAATGGCACCTTTATTCTACAGAATTAAGGTCAGACCTAAAAACAGCTATGCCTTTAATAAGAAAGGCCGCCTAAACTAAAATCCCCAACCCAAAAAAGCCCGAGACACAATGTCCGGGCCTTTTAATTTCTATCAATTCTTATCGCTTAGCAAACTTATTAAAGCGAGGCTTATCACCATCAGCTTTATCAGCAAAGCGATTCATCGGCGGGCGACTATCCTTGCCTTTTTCATCTTTCCACAAAGCTTCATTTTCAACTTGACCCTTCATAGTTAGATTGATACGACCCTGATCATCAACTTCTTTAACCCGCACTGTCACAGTATCACCGATAGCGAGGAACTGATCTGGTTTACCAATACGATATGGCGCCATTTCACTGACATGCACCATACCATCCTTACCACCGACTAGCGATACAAAAGCCCCGAAGTCAAGCATCCTTACCACCTTACCAGCAAAAACCTCACCAGCCTTAAATTCGTGCACAATACTCTTGATCCAGTCCACTGCCTTTTTAGTTTTTTCAGCGTCCACACCGCAGACCATTACCAAGCCGTCATCTTCAATATCAATCGACACTTCACAAGCGGCAATGATTTCATTAATCACTTTACCACCAGTACCAATCACTTCACGGATCCGATCAACAGCAATATAGAAACTAGTGATTCTTGGAGCATAAGCTGACAGCTCTGCTCTTGGCTCGCTAATGGCACTCGCCATTACTCCCAAGATCTGCATCCTCGCCTCTTTACCCTGAGTCAAAGTTTTTTGCACAATCTCCATAGTCAAACCCTCAGTCTTGGTATCGAGCTGTATAGCTGTGATACCATCAGCCGTACCAGCAATTTTAAAATCCATACCACCAGCACCATCCTCTAGATCTTGCAAATCAGTTAACACCTCCCACTTAGACAAGTCAGCATTACTAGCCAGACCCATAGCGATACCAGCAACCGGTTTTTTGATCGGCACACCAGCGTCCATTAGGGCCAGCGTCGAACCACAGGTCGAAGCCATCGACGACGAGCCATTAGAGCTCAAAGTCTCACTCACCACTCTGATGGTATAAGGGAAATCCGCCTTAGTTGGTAACACTGGCATCAAAGCCTTTTCAGCCAGAGCCCCGTGACCAATTTCACGATTACCCACGCCACGGCTACCTTTGGCTTCGCCAACAGAAAAACCAGGGAAATAATAATGATGCATGTAGTTCTTTTCGCTGCGACCCTCCACACCTTCGAGTGACTGTTTATCACCAGATGGACCAAGTGTCACAATCGACATCACCTGAGTTTCACCACGGCTAAATAGTCCGCTACCGTGCACACGTGGGATAAATGCCACTTGCGATAGCAGTTGTCTAGTCTCAGTCAGTGCTCGACCATCAACACGACGCTTGTCATTGACAATCGCCTTGGTTACTTCCGCTTCTATCATCGTCTCTACCAAACGCTCTTTGACATAACCAGGCAGTGCTGCCACTACATTTTGTTCAGCTAAATAATTTTTCAAAGCTTCTTTGATCGCCCGCACCGATAATTTTCTCTCCTGCTTGGTATAATATTCTTTATCAAACAAAATCTTAGTAATGTTTTCTGAGAGCCAATTACGAGCTAGATCATAAGTCAGCTGCTCAGCTTCGGACAATTTAAATTTACCGTCACCAAGCTTAAAGACTTTGTTAATGCCAAGTTCCTTTTGCATCTGCTTGATCAAGTCTAGAACTGGCGCATACTGACGCATACCTTCTCGCACCGCTTCTTCGATCTCTACTTCAGTACTCTCAGCACAACCAGCTTCGAGCATCAAGATCTTCTGCTCTGTACCAACTACTGTCACATCCATACCAGACTGCTCTCTTTGTTCATAAGTCGGATTAAAGACCATTTGGCCATCAATCTTAGCAACACGCACACCGGCAATCGGGCCATTCCAATTAACTGGCGAGATAGCGAGCACCGCACTCGCTGCTACCAAAGACACAATGTCATGATCATTTTCTTTGTCTACTGACAGAACTGTCAAAACTACTTGCACCGCTCTAGTAGAGTTTTGATCAAAGAGCGGACGAATCGAGCGATCAATCATACGACCAGCCAGGACCGTCTCATCAGCTGGACGACCTTCACGCTTGACCCACTGCGAACCCTTGATGATACCAGCCGCATAGAGACGCTCTTCCATCGAGACACCCAAAGGGAAATAACCCAATCCCTCACTCGACTCTTTGTCTTCACAGACCGTCGCCATTACCATGGTATCACCGTATTGCACCGTGCAAACAGCGTCAGCTTGCCAAGCAAGTCCGCCGGTTTTAATAGTTAGCTTTCGACCCAACCAATCACAGCTAAATGTTTTTTCTACTTGTAACATATATTTTTGTTGGTCGACGAATTGGAGAACTATGAGACCATCTCACAGTGCTATATATCCGGCGACCAAGTTAATTAATTTTAAATTTCTAACTACTACTATCCTCCGATACCGCGTCATGCTGGAGCGAAACGAAGTGTAGCGATAGCATCTCTGCACACGCTTCAGATCCTATCGCTCCAGGATGACGAAAGTAAGAGTATTTAGATTTGTAAGAGCGCTATTTATAGCAAAAACTTCTTACTATCACTCAAGTTGATAAAGTCATCTACCACTTCCTGTAACTTAGCCGAAGCAGTTTGCTTAAAAGCCATTACCTCAACCAGACAACCCTTGGTCTCTTGGAGATAATTAACGAGTGGCAAATAATCACCATCGCCAGTTACCAAGATCACCACATCCATCTTGGAGGCGAGTTTAATGGCATCAACAGCAATACCCACATCCCAATCAGCCTTTTTGGCACCACCAGGAAAGATCTGCAAGTCCTTCATCTTGACTTCAAAACCCTGTTGGCTCAAAGCCTCAAAAAAATTTACACCTTCTTCGTTTTCAGTCTTGATCACATAAGCAATCGCGCGGATCAATTGACGACCAGCCACACCTACTCGCAAAACCTCTTTGAAGTTAACTCTTTTTTTGTATAAATTTTTGGCGCTGTGATACATATTGGACACATCCACTAGTACACAGACTCTTTGATTGGCATGTTTGATCATAAGAACTAAAGCGGGTCAGACTACTAGTCTGACCCGACTTTTTTATTTATCGTCTTCGTTTTTGACTTCTTCGCTTTCGACTTCTTCTTCAACATTTTCAGCAAACAAAGCTGCTTCTTCAGCCTTGCGAGCCTCTTCGTCTTCAATCATTTTCTTGGCAATTTTCAATTTCAACTTTTCAGCTAATTCTAGGAAAGCCTTTTCATCTTCACGTTGCAAGTACTTGAGCAAACGACGTCTTTCGCCAACTTTGCGTAGCAAACCACGACGGGAAGAATAGTCACCTTTGTGCATTTTTAAGTGTTCAGTAAGCTGTTTGATTTCTTCTGACAAGATAGCAATCTGCACCTGAGAAGAACCAGTATCGTTATCATGAACACGGAATTTATTGATAATCCGTTGCTTGAGTTTTTTGTCCAACATAGCGTTGTGGCTAAGCCGAGAAATCGCTGGACTAGCGAGAAACCCAGATTAGTCTTAGTTAATTAAACAGTCCTTGACTGCCAGCTGATACTAACACAAAAAGCTTAAAAAGGCAAGTTTTCTGTATTATTAGCCATTCTCTTAGTTAACATTTTATCCACAGGCAAAATTGAGCTAATTTAAGCCATATTTTCAGACAATATTGACATTTAATCAATAAAATGATATAATATTAGCATAATTTGTTCTTCGAAACTTTTTTGGAGCCCGTCATGGTCATAACAGTTAATACAATTCTTTTGCAAACTCTAGATCTTACTAGACTGCAAATACACAGAATTTGCCAAATATCTAGTACTGAGACAAAGTCAACTAACAGCGATGTGCTTTATAGACCGAGGATCATTACCGTTGGTGACAACACTCGTGATTTATTTCCCTATAGTCCAGCTTCTAAAATCAGCACCATTGAGTGTGCAGATATCTACCTATATATCATCACCACAGAAACTGGTGAAAAATATAGAATCAATCTGTTACCAACTACCGAGGCTATAGATAATTATCTACACCATCAGCAAAAAGATCCTGTCTCCGTCTAAACAACCCGGGAAGTAGTTCGCTACTTCCTTTTTTATTTGCCTCGAGCACCAAAGTGTCGTAAAATAATAACATGACTACACCTCTCAAAAAACACATCACTGCTTTTTTAGAATACCTCGAAGTTGATCGTGGGCTGTCCAATGCCACTATCACCAATTACAGTTTCTACCTCCATCGCCTCGCCGACTTTTTAGAAGATCACAATATCACTCAAGTCTCCCAAATCAGCAAAGAGCTCATCCACAAATTCCGACTCTATCTCAATCGCCTCACCGACTATCAAGACGAAGCTTTACTCAAAAAAAATACTCAAAATTATCACCTCATCGCCTTACGTGGCTTCCTCAAGTACCTCGCCAAAAACGACATCCAGAGTCTCGCCGCCGAAAAAATCGAACTCGCCAAACAACAAGAACGCCAAGTCGAATTCCTCGAAGGCCAAGACCTCCTACGTATCCTCGAAGCTCCGCTCAAGTCCAGTGGCACTGATCTCGCCGGACTACGTGACAAAGCTATCTTAGAATTATTTTTCTCGACCGGCCTGCGGGTTAGCGAACTCGCCAAACTTAAAATCGAAGACATCAATCTAGACAAAGACGAATTCAGTATCCGCGGTAAGGGCCAAAAACTCCGCATTGTTTTTCTCTCTGACCAAGCCAGAAATTGCCTCAAAGCTTACTTAGCCAAACGCCAAGATCTCAATCCCTTTCTCTTTATCAATTTTGACCGCGCCGGCAAGAGTGCTGACGCCGGACTAACTCCCCGCAGTATCGAGCGTCTCGTTGCCAAGCATGCTAGCGCCGCCGGCATTATCAAAAAAGTCACACCTCACACTCTCCGTCACAGCTACGCCACTGACCTCCTGATCAATGGCGCTGACATCAGGAGCGTCCAAGCCATGCTCGGCCATTCCTCCATCACCACCACTCAGGTCTATACCCATATCACCGACAAACAACTCCGTGAAGTTCATAAAAACTTCCACGGCAAAAAGAAAAAGTAATTTGTAATCACCTTAGTTGTGTCATTTCGAACGAAGTGAGAAATCGCTTAAAGCTTAATACTCCTATTAGCTGATTAATTTAGACAGTTGCTCCCCTTACTAAGGGGAGCTGTCCGTCAGGACTGAGGGGTATTCAAAGCTTATAATAATCTGGACAATTACCGCTTTTTCTGTTAGATTACAAAAATTACCAAGCATCCGTAGTTCAATGGATAGAACAAGAGACTTCTAATCTCTGGATCTAGGTTCAATTCCTAGCGGGTGTACATATATGACTATCATTCACGCTCTCATCATCGGCCTCGTCGAAGGCATCACCGAATTCCTTCCTATTTCCTCCACCGCCCACCTCGACCTCGCTAGACAACTCTTACAAATACCAGCTACAGACTTTGCCAAGAGTTTTGAAATCATCATCCAGCTCGGTGCTATCGGCGCTGTAATCTTTGTCTACTGGCACAAAATATTAACTAATTTCCGCAGCTACTTCCGCCTTCTCAGTATCGCCTTTTTACCGGCCGCCGTCATCGGCCTCATCGCCTACGATTTCATCAAAACTTTTCTACTCGGCCACAATCTCATCATGGCCTTGTCACTGATCATTGGCGGTCTAATCATTTACCTCATCGAAATTTTCAATCGACCCTCCAGTCAAGACAAGATCTCTAATCTCTCCGCCTTTCAGATCGGACTCTGCCAGTGTCTCGCTATGATTCCAGGCGTCTCTCGTGCTGGCGCCACCATCATGGGTGGTCTCGCCCTCGGCCTCAAACGCGAAACTATTGTGGAGTTTTCTTTTTTGCTCGCCATCCCGACTATGCTCGCCGCCACCGGCCTTGATATGATCAAATCCAACTTCGCTTTTTCTTCTCACGAATGGCTCTTACTCAGCGTCGGCATCATCACTGCCTTTGCGAGCGCCTTACTCGTCATCAAATTATTTTTGCGCTACATCGCTCATCACAATTTCATCTACTTCGCCCTCTACCGCATCGCCCTCGGCCTCACTATCCTCATCATGCTTTAAAAAAGACTCATCCATTGATGAGTCTTTTTTATTTTAATGATAGTGTCCGTGATGATGTTCATCCTTGGACAGAGCCTTACCACGCTTCACAATGATCCAAGCGGCGAGCGCCGTCGTAATCGGCACTGCAATAATCAAAACGATGCTACCGACAATCGTCCGACCAATTTCCTCAGCTACTAACTCACTATTAATAATATAGAGCAAAGGCTGATTGTATTGCTGAAAGAGTAATACTAGCGGAAACGACGCACCAACATAGGCAAGCACCAAAGTATTAATGAGCGACGCAATATGCTCTTTGCCCACTGACATAGAACGCTGATACAGATCTTTGAATTTAAAATTACTATTCGCTTTTTTGAGCTCATCTACTACCGCCACCTGAGCGGTCGTAATATCATCAAGCACACCAAGCACACCGATCAAGATTCCACCGAGCAGTAATCCGCGCAAATTAATATTACCGCTCTCACCAAACTGCGCATACACCGCCTCCTCCGTGCCAGTTCCATAGAGATGCAGTGCATTGACCACTAGATAGTCAATCAGCGCTGCAATCATAATAATCAAAACTGTCGCTAGTACCGACACGCTCGTCCGCAGGTTAAAGCCGTGCGCTAGATATATCGACACCACCGCAATAATCAAAGCACCAGTCGCACAAGCAATCACAGGATTAGCTCCACTCATAATCCATGGCACAATCAGCTTCATAATCACGGCAAAGCTAAAGAGCAGACCGAGCATCGAGCCAATTCCTTTAGCCCGCACCGTGATCAAAATCAAAGCCACAAAGATAGCGAGCAACCACCAAATAGCCTCAATCCGATAACGATCAGACACCGAATAATCTGAGTAGCCATCAGCACTCACCTTCATCACATAAACTCTCTCGCCTACTTTTAGTTTTTGTCGCTCGTCACCAGACTTGGGATAATAGATCGCTTCATGCACCTCGCCTTTCTCTGAACCTTGCGTAAACTCTACTTTCACCCTTTGAAAACTCTGGATTAATACCGGCACATTAGGATCAGCATCAAGCTTCACTGGAGCAATCTCTACTACCTTAGCTTGGTTATATTCAGTCTTGGCAATATTTGACGACGGAGCATCTACCTCTAGATTTTCTGCCGCCTGAACCACTTGAATATTTACGGCAAACAACAACGCAAGTCCAATAATTATTTTTTTCATACTTATTCATCTATTAACGTCATTCCAGCGAACGCTGGAATCTCGTGATAGTATTTAAGCCCAAAACGAAGTCTTGACAAACGCAACTTAGTTGCGTATACTATCCATAGTAACATGATTAGCGGGCTAAAACAAGTCGACTACTTAGCAATTTTAATCATTATACCAAATTAACTTAGTTCTTTCTTCATTATCACATAGGATTAACCATGCAAGCAACTACATCCATTCAGCCGCGACAATACTTAGTACCCCTGCCCTTTCTTATTGGCATGGTGCTTTGTAATCTCTTGTCACATATTCTGCCAGAAACTTTAGAACATGGCTTTAGCCTAACTATCACCGCCATTTTCTTAGCCGGCCTAGCTTTACAACATTTCTTACACAGTTTTCTCAGTCATCGAACAAGTGGCAATCAATTTCTTTGGTTCCTGCATATACACAACCTGACTGACGGCTTCGTCATCGGCCTCGCCTTCTTAAGCGGGCCAACTCTCGGCTTGTCCACTGTCTTTGCTGTGTTACTGCATGACATCATTCACAAAATCATTGGTTTTAGCTTCTTACGAGAACAAGGCGACCAACTAATGCAGGCACTGACCAAAATCGCTAGCACCTTTA
>JACCDN010452095.1_pt1 | contig 19624 bp, 18 predicted proteins | sample 7441691 | NCBI WGS metagenome assembly JACCDN01 (sample SAMN15323439, study PRJNA562643) | freshwater metagenome | isolation source: river surface water | place: USA:Blue River Watershed | collected 2017-08-16 | reverse complement strand
TGGTCGTAGTAGGAGGTATGATCTATGATAGACTCTATCCAGGGACACTGCCTAGTGCATGATCACGAGGTATCACTGTAGGTTATGATTATGATCAAGCAGCGAAAAGTCTGACACTCACACTCGGCACCCTTCCTTTTTCATGATCTGATCAAGTCATCGTCCCTCCGACTCCCATTGATGATGTCACTATCGATACACTAATCAATGATGACGATAGTATGACTGCTACATCAGGTGATGGAGCAAGTCTCGATGGCTATACGATCACTGTCACTGGAGCCAACACTTCATGAACCAAGAACTAATCTGACCATTTGTTTAATCTCTCGCATGCGTATCCTTGCCAAACACAAACGTGCCTATCTCGACTATGATATCCAGCAGACCTATGATGCAGGGATAGTCTTGCAGTGACATGAAGTGAAAGCATGTAAGATGGATCACTGTAATATCACGGATGCTCTGATCCGTTTCGATGAGAAGACGAGACAGCTCATGCTGATCAATATGGATATTCCACTCTACTCCAAGACACAACATTCACTCGTTCCTGGCTATATTTCGAAACATCCGAGAGTATTATTGCTCAAAGCGAAAGAAATCACGAAGATCGTCGCATCGACGAAGAAGACTGGTCTGATGATTATCCCGATCCAGCTCTATGAGGCGAAGAATAGGCGTATCAAGTTACAATTCTGACTCGGAAAGACGAGGAGAAATATCGAGAAGAAGCAGATATTGAAAGAAAAGGATCAGGAGAGGCAGATGAGGAAAGAGATAGCTCATTATGCAGGGTAGTTGTTAAAAATAGTCGAAAATGGTCGAAATTTGTTTAAAGTATTTATTTTCCATAGTTCTACGTATGAAAAGGTATCTCATCAGTCTTGTGTTTATCTTGCTTGTGGCTTGAGCGATGATGCAGTTGTCGCATGCTATATATCTTGTAGATTCTCCACATTATGATTATTTTGTTGCGAATAAGTCATGATTTGCCTATGTGGATTATTCAAACTCATCGAGACTAGTCTATCCAGGAAATTTCTTTATACCATATCATGATATAGTATTTGCCGAAGAATGATCGACAAAGACAATATACCATACTATGTCTAGCTGATCTATCTATTTCGCTTGTAGACAAGGTTATCCCCATTCCCCCTGCGAACGAGGAGTGAGAGCATATTCATGAGACTTTGAACATCATTTCACGGTACTTTCATGATGATATGTTCTCAATAAATATACACTCTTCACAAAAGACGGGATGCTTGTGACTACAGGATTTAACTTATCAACCTGATCAATCAATGCTATCAATAACAGTGTTGCATATATAGATTGAGTATTTTATCAAGCTTGAAAAAGATTAGGAAATTCTCATGATTATAAAGTAAGAGTTGTTGATGAGAACTTTTATAAAGTAAATGATATTGTTTATACAAGAAATGATCTAGCTCTTTTAGAGGTTATTGATGGAAAGACATTCAGGAAGCTGAAGCATAATCCGTTAAAAAAGAAGATACATGAATATTATAATCCTCATTATTATAAAGATAAAAATAATATTTATGTTTGGACTAATGAAGTAATGCCTGGTGCATCATATCAAGAACTTAGGGTTTATGATCGTAAAACAAAGAGATTAAAAGGTCGAATCAGTACTGGGTATGATGGTAAGTTCCATGATAAATAGACTTTTAGTTTTATAAAACGCTCATGAAAGCACTCTACCTCATCCAACAAGCAGGGCAGCTGATGCTGATGCCGAGGGCTCACAAGAGGAACCTCGGGACATCCTATGATACGATAGCGTCGCATAGTTTCCATGTGTCGATCATCGCTCTCGTATTGGCGAAGATGGAGTGAATATCTGATGCTGATGCCTACAAAGTATCGACGATGGCTCTCTTGCATGACTTAGCTGAAGCGAGGACAGGGGATCATGACTTCATCGCGAAGAATTATAACACCTGCGATGAAACGAAAGCGATCGATGATCAGTTTAAGGATCTCGGATTTGTGAATCCATTTCATGATCTGCTCGATGAATATGAAGAGAGGAGTACGGCTATCTCGCATATCGTCAAAGATGCCGATATCCTTGCACAAGTATTTCATGAACGAGTGCTGATGCGACAAGGTAACAAACTCGCAGAGCAGTGGTATATAGCCGGCAAGACGATCAGAGATCCAGCATTGACGACTACATCAGCCAAGACCATCATCGATCGTATGGATACGAGTAATCCCAACGAACGATGGCGGGCAGAATTTGTCGATAATAACTTCTCGCAGAAGAATCTGACGGGAGAGAAGTAATGTACAATGAACAATTCTCCTCACCCCCCCCAGCCCCCTCTCCTTTTCTCCCTATCGGTCGACAGGATGAGGGGGTGACCACATGACACTCCCTGAGAGGAGGAGCTCCCCTACGAGCGTCGAAGCGAGTAAGGGGTGGGGGACAAATTCATAATCTTATAACTTTATAATCTTATAATCTTATAATCTCATGTCGTATACTCTTACCGTTGGTCTCGAGATCCACCTCAAAATCAAGTCAGCCACAAAACTTTTTTGTCGCTGTACGAATAATCAGGATAACGATCTCCTCGTCCCCAATAGCAATGTCTGTCCTGTCTGCATGGGACAGCCTGGGGCATTGCCCGTGATCTCATCAGAGCCGCTATTGCAGTCATTGATACTGGGGAGAGCATTAGGATGTACGATCAGTCCGAAGTCTAGTTTTGATCGTAAGTCGTATTTCTATCCTGATCTGCCGATGGGCTATCAGATCACACAACTCTTCGCTCCGACATGCACGGAGGGTCAGGTACATTTTTTGGATGATACATACCAACAGGATCATACGGTGCATATCAGAGATGCTCATATGGAGACCGATACGGCGAAGGTGATCCATGCTCAGGGAGAGAGTATGCTCGACTACAATCGTGCAGGGACGCCACTGGTAGAAGTCGTGACGGGGCCGGATTTTCATAGTACAGCAGAAGTCGTCGCATTTCTCAAAGAACTCCAGAGGATCGCTCGTTACAACGATATCTCCGATGCCGATATGGAGAAGTGACAGATGAGAGCGGATGTAAACATATCTATTAGCAAGACAGACGAGCTCGGGACAAGGGTCGAGGCAAAGAATATGAACTCTTTCTCCGCTATCGTGAGAGCGATAGAATATGAATATGCGAGACAGTCCGCAGTGCTAGATGCAGGTGGGACGGTATCGCAGGAGACTCGTAGACGAGATGATATCGCAGGGCAGTCCATCGTCATGAGATCCAAAGAAGATGCACTCGACTATCGTTATTTCCCTGATCCTGATCTTCCACCACTGATGCTCACTCGTGCGATGCTCGATCAGGTCTCAACCCAGTCGCTTATCATCCCGTCGGTGTTTGTGCGTCGCTGTCGTGATGAGTTTGGCTTTCACAAAGAATACATCAATGCTCTCATCCAGGATGATACGAATGTGCACTACTTCCTCGCATGTCTGGAGGATGGCTGTGATCCTCGTGAGACAGTGAAGTGGATGGCAGGAGCTATGATGGCTTATGCCAAAGAGAGATATCTGACATTGACGGAGTTGCCGATCACGAGAGGGGATTTCGTCGGATTTCTCCGTCTGGTCGCTGAGCAGACCTTCATCTCCAATCACTACAAGATGATGATGGAGTCGATGCTTGAGCATGGATGATCAGTAGAAGAAGCTATAGCTCGTCTCTCACTCACTCCCAAAGCAAGTGGTGATGAGGGAGATGAGCTCCTTATGACGACGATACAGTCTATCGTGACCGCCAATCCATGAGTCGTCGAGCAATATCGTGCAGGCAAAGAATCAGCGATAGGATTCTTCGTCGGACAGGTGATGAAGCAGATGGGAGGGAAAGTAGATCCTGTGGTCGTGAAAGCGAAGTTGGAAGAGGCGTTGAATGGATAAATTCTGTTTTATTATATTAAATAATCATGATAGAAAGTAAAGAAAAATCTCTTATTGATCATGTTCTTGCTTTAAAAGAAAGTTCTGTGATTGAATTTAAAAGAGTGCATAAAAAACCTAAAGAAATGCTAGAAAGTGTAATTGCATTTTCAAATACAGAAGGAGGATTTTTGATTTTGTGAGTATGAGACGAAAAACAAGGAAAGTGATATGATAGATTAGTATGAATTAATGAAAATATAGAATATTTTGCTGAATTTAAAAAGTTAGTTTATAGTTCTATTCATCCAGCTCTTCCTAAAGTTGATTTTATAGAATTAGAATATACGAAAAATGATATGCACGATAAGATAGTTGTTGTAGATATACTCAAGAGTAGTGATATCCATTCTAGTATAAGTTGAGATACTTTTTTGAGAATTGAGAATGGAAATAAAAAAATAGGAAGTGATGAAATTATTAGATTAAAATATGAAAAATGATCTTTAAAGTTTGAGGATGAATTATCAACCATAACCTCTCTTGAAGATCTTGATCAGAATCTATTACAACAATTTAAAGAGTCTATAGAAGCGAAATGAGAAGATATATGGCAGATACTTAAAGATAATTGATTGGCAGGACAAAATAAAAATATATGGACTTTGAAGAATAGTGCTGTTTTATTATTTGCCAAAAATCCATCTATTTTATTGTGAAGAAAGTGCTGAATTAAAATTTCTCATTACTTTTGAAAAAAAGCTGACTTTACTGGGACTCCTAATTTTGTTCGTCGCCCGTTTTCTATAGAAGGTCCTCTATTATCTCAGATTGACCAAGCTATAAGCTACTTTAATCAAGTTATTAAAGAATCAAGCCCTCAATTGTCATGATCTAGGTTTATTCCTACTATGATGATTCCTTTACGAGTATTACAAGAAGTAATAGTAAATGCTGTTATTCATAGGAATTATGCAATTCAAAATGATATACAAGTGAGGATTTTTGACAATAAGATTGAAGTAGAAAGTCCATGAACATACCCATGACATATGACTAGTGAGAATATTATCACAGAAAGATTTGCGAGAAATCCTGTAATATTAAGAACTCTTAACCGCTTTAGTAAATCACCTAATTTAGATATAGGAGAGTGAGTAAACCGTATGTTCGAACTGATGAGGAAACATAATCTTTATGATCCTATTTATTTGCCACAACATATAATTCCGAATTCTGTTGAAGTTATTTTACATAATCTACAAAAAATAGAATATTGGGATGTTGTGAATAACTATTTAACCAAAAATAATCATATAACTAATCAAGAGGCTAGATCGATTACTGGTATTTCAGATACATTAGCAATGACTCGTTTATTGAAGAAATGGGTCGAACAATGATTATTAGATGTTGAATGAGAAAAAAGATATACTGTTTATAAAAAGAAAGGGTCGGATAAAAGTCTATTTTCAGAACGCTTGATAATAGAAAAGTAAGACAGAGAGAACTTAGTTATGGACTACATTCTAAGAATATTCTATTTTCATACAGTTATTTCATGTCCCTCTACCTCAAACTCCAGCAAGCCAAATCAGAAGAAGATGTCAAAGATGCCTATGTGAAGGCATTGGGTCTCAAGGATTATCAAAAGAATCTGATCGATATACAGACGAAAGAGATATGGTTTGAAGCGAAAGTCGGTGCCAAGATCTCTACTTACGAGATGTTTTCACAACTCCTGTGGTATGTGGACTATAATCTCAAAAAAGGAGATGACCTGCCACCATTTCTGTGTGTGATAGATTCGAGAAAAGCAGCCATCATGAAGACAGCTGATGCTATCCCATTACTGGACAAGAAGACGATCAAATGGGGGAGGTCGGGGAGTCATGTGCTACCCGAAGTCGTCGATATCGTCTCGGCATATATCGGTACTTATATCGTCTCGTTCAATATCGAAACACATGAAGATGAGTTTATCACCACAGTCAAAAACGCTATCAAAAGTGGCGATATTATCCGTACGCAGATCACACCAGACAATCTCAAGCAAGTCTTCGATAAATGGATAGACATGATCGGGAAAGAGATCACCGGTGTGAGTGAGGATGATTATTCGCTCCTCTTCTTCGCTGATATCATGCACGATGGGACAGTGAGTACGCATGCCAATCTCCCTGCCGAACTTCTCCACAAAGGCGATTCTCCTGTCTTCGCTCTCGGTGGTAAGCTCTATGAGCTAGGGAATAAAGAGTGATACAGGAGGTTTCGAGCCATCTATGCCAAACCACCGAAGTCCGAGTATCGTGATTATCTCCTCGAGAGGAGAGATAGTCTGATCCCTCTGGACGAGAGGAGCTTCAAGTGAGCCTACTATACACCACTCCATGTCGTAGATAAAGCATATGACAAACTCTCCGAGACACTGGGGAAGAATCGACAAAAAGACTATATCGTCCGAGATATGTGCTGTGGCGTAGGGAATCTGGAAGTCAAACACTCTAACCCTCGCAATATCTATATGTCGACGCTGGATCAAGCAGATGTCGATGTCATGAAAGCGACCAAGACCTGTGTGGCTGCGACGAGATTTCAGTATGACTATCTCAATGATGACATCACGGATGAGGGGACGATAGACTATAGTCTGACAAAGAAGATGCCTGACAGTCTTGTCCGTGCAATCGGTGAGTGAAAGAAAATCTTGGTATTGATCAATCCACCGTATGCGGAGGCAACAAACTCTAAAAATATTAGTAATGGTTTAGAAACATCAACAAAGACAGGTGTATCAAAGACAAAGTTTAGTGAAGTTGGAATGTTAAAATATGGGAAAGCTAGTAATGAACTTTATACTCAATTTATTGCTCGTATTGCACACGAGATACCTAATGCGACACTTGCCATGTTTAGTACACTAAAATATGTATCAGCTCCAACTTTGGACGTTTTTAGAAATAATCGGAATGCTAAATATTTGTGATGATTTATCGTTCATAGTAAAGCGTTTGATGGAATATCTGGGAATTTCCCAATTAGTTTTCTTATACGGAGTACAGATCAAAATGCTAAAAATAGAACACACATTAGTGAAGTCATAACAGATATACTTGATAAAAATGCAAAGCCTATTGGTGAAAAGAAATTTTATGCAATTCAAAATTCAGAATTACTATCTAATTGGATTGATCGTCCCAAGACAAATCAGATAGATGTCATTCCGCTGAAAAATACAATTTCTCCTGCTACTGCCACAAAAGATTTAAGAGGGACAAAATGGTCTGATAATGCTATAGGATATATGTTTAGTGGAGGTAATGATTTCCAAACTTGTTCAACTCAAACAGTAATTTTTTCTTCTGGCTATAGTAGTGCACGTGGATTTTTCATAAACCCCAATAATCTCCGACAAGTAGCAGTCGTCTTCTCTGTCCGTAGACTTATCAAACCTACCTGGATCAATGACCGTGATCAGTTCCTCCAGCCGACAGGGGAGCTAAGTGATGAGTTCAAGACTGACTGTCTCGTCTGGATGCTCTTCAATGGCTCTAATCTCACCGCCTCAGCGAATGATCTCGAACGAAATGGCAAGAAACGATCGATAGTGAATCATTTTATCCCTTTCACCGAGGCAGAGGTCGGAGCAGACGAGAGATTTGAATCTAACTTTATGGTAGAGTATATGAGCGGTAAGACATTCTCTCCCGAAGCCCAGGAAGTCTTGAATGAAGGTAAGCAACTCTGGCAAGCCTACTTCGCCCATACCGATAATCATAACACGAGAGAGGAGTATAAGCTCAATAGAGCTGATGTCGGTCGATATCAGATCCGCAATGCTCTCAAAAAACGCAATGAAAGCGGTGATTTCCCACCTGTTTCCTTCACTCCATTTGAAGAAGCATACAAGGCTCTCAGCGAGAAGTTGAGACCGCAGGTCTTTAGTTATGGTTTTTTGAGGGTGTAGATTAGCCGGTTTGTGATACTGCAAAAAGTTTATCTCTTTTTTCTTCAGGTTTTTTTGGTGCTTTTAATCTCATCGTTATCTCCTTGAAAAGATCCTCAATGAAAATTCTATTAAAGGCATATATATATCTATGATATGATGTTGCAACTAGTTGATTGTCGGTTGCTGTCTTGAGATCGTCGGTTATGCTTAACATATCTCTACCATTAAATGTAGACATGTTTTCTTTCATTCTCCTTGCTGCCTCGTTTAAGAATAATATTAGATCGTTTTTATTAAAACGATCCATACTATTGTTGGACATTGATATTAATTGGTTTAATGGCATGTCTTTTAGATCAACTCCTTTTAGTAGTGTTTCTCATTCACCATTTCCATCCGCTATCGAGACAGCATCGACATCTTCGAAGGAGATCGGCTGATAAGGAGTCAGGATATCTTTATTGTCGGTAACTGCATCTTGCATGAGTGAGTGAAAGAATAATCTAAAAGCTCTCTACGGTAATTGTAATTAAATCTCTTGTTTTGTCAAATCTTCATAAAAAAACCGCTAACTATAGTTAGTTAGCGGTTTTTTATTTGATTAGGAGTATCTACCTATTCTCATTGATGCATTTTTCATAGTTTTTTCTATTCTCTGTTACTTCTTCGAGGGTCTGTTTGCTTATTTCAGTATCAGAATGACATAATTCTTTTCCTGTTGATGTATCGACTAATGATCCGTAAGAAGGTTCTATATTAGAATAAACGATTAGACAGCTCTTGTGCTTTTCACTATAAAAATAGTCACTTACAATATGAGTAATGGCATTACCCGGATCTTCTCTAGATATCTTATCGACCAAATCAGAACACTTTTCATAAGTTTTGTCTATTTCTGCTTGAGTTATAGTTGTAGAATACTGATCTTCTAGTATACCTCTAAGATATGCATCACCTTCTTCTTGGGCTGTATTTTGAGATGATGGTGTATTATTACATCATCCAAGTATAAGGCATGATAAAATGATTAACAATAATCTCATGTTATTTTTGGTTTATAAATAAAATTATGAGATACATACGTAAATACGGTATGGGTATTACTTCACTGTACAACCAATCTGAGTGATATAGTCCTTGTTGTCTTCGATGACTTGCATTGTCGCATCACAGTTTGCTTGAAGCTGTTCGGGTGTGAGAAGCTTCCATGCTTCTATAGTCCTATCAAACATCTCTTGTGCACCAGTGCTATCTCCAGTTGGAGATTTCTCTGCCATACATTTCATGATATCGACATAGCTATTGCATGCATCGATAGCAAACAGTCATGTTCATGCTGTCGTATCAGTAGTGTCAGTAGCAGTATCGCTACTACCACATCCGCTGAGGACGAGAGTCGCTAAGACGATACATGATCATAGTATGAGTTTCTGCATGGGAGTGAGTGATGCAAGGGATAAAGCTATGACTATGATGTAGCTACTTCTTCTTTCTGCTCTTCTGTCGTATCAGCTTTGCTGTTGTCTGCTTTGACTACTACACGCAGATCTTTCTCGACATTGTTATAACTAAATCCTATCGTATATTCACCGAGAGCGATGATTTTCTTCTTCATCTTGAAGAGGTGGTCGCTGACAGCAATGTCATAGAGTTCCTTGATACGATTGACGATGTGGTTGACATCGATTTTCTCGTAGAGACTTCATTTCTCGTTGGCTTTCATCGAGAACATGAGACCATTATCGTTATTGATCTTGTCAAACAATGATCCCAGATCAGCAGCTTTCTTTTCTTTGATCTTCGCAGCTGCAGTCATCTTTGCTTTGTAGGCATTGATAGTGTCTGCTGTCGCTACGACAGCGAGTTTCTGTGGGAGGAGGACATTCTTTGCGAAGATGGCTTTCACTTTGACCATCTCATATTTTTCACCAAGATGTTTGTTGAAGTCGAGGAGGATGACATTGATACGTCTATCGATTCTTGCTGCTTTTTTTGCCATATGTCGAGAAAGAGAAAAAAGAGTAAAACATGTGTTTGGTTACCAATAATGCTCAAAAAAACATCATTACACACAATAATATATCATGTATAATGATGTCTCAGTGTCATTGCAAGGTCATTTGTATCTTTTTCGCTAGAGTATGTTTAGTTGATAGTTTTGACGCTAATGTCAAATATAAGGTCTTTGCCAGCGAGAGGGTGAACATTGTTGATCGTAAACTCTTTGCTATCGATATCGAGGATCTCGATCTCGCCATTCATCGTCTGAAGTTTGTCACCTTTCTTGTAGCTACTGCCATCAGGTTTACTAGGCAACTGATCGAGTGGGAGTGAGACAGTCGCTGCACCGTAGGCATCAGCAGATGCGATAGTGATAGTCTTGGTCTCTCATTGTGACATGCCGACGACTCATTTGTCAAAACCTGCGATCATCTGACCAGCTCCGACGGTAAACGGTAGTCACTGTGTATAGTTTCTCTGTGGTGTATAGAGATTACATGTCTTTGCTACAGATTCGATACTGGTATCGAAGACGCTCCCATCAGCGAGTCTCCCGATATAGTCGACGACGATAGATGATCCTGCGACGATAGTCTTGCTGGTGTCTGTAATTACGTTTTTTTGTGCATCGAGATATGCGGTGACAGATTTCTGACAGTCTTCGAGAGAGAATACTGTTGTTGTATCCGATCCTGTCATCGTGTCAGTCATGTTGTCGTTTCATCCTCATGTACATCATGTGAGTATGAGTCCACAGAGACTGAGACAGCAGAGAGAGAGAAGTTTTTGCATAGTGTGTGATTTGATGATATAAAAAGTATTGCTTTGTATAGCGATATCTGTATCGTATTGCAAGATGAAACACATGCTCGATATGATGAGATTGAGATTGTCCCAAAAATGATTGGGCTATCAGATGATCGGTACAATTGCATTGCAGGAGCTTGTACAATTTTTGTGATGCCCGGTCGAGAGTCTCTCAGGACAGATAAAGCGAGGCAAGAGGCTCTTTGTCTCATTTCTCGATCATACGAATGCGACCCCCTATGCTATCACACTCACAAGATACAAAAAAGATATCCTGACTCGTATCAACGCTCATCTCAAGAGTCTGGGTTATAGGCAGGTGATCGAGGACATTATAATTCGTAGATAGTGAGTGTCAGCATTCACTGATATGTGTCGGGTGGTGTATATCCTGGTATGACGACACGGAGAGATCCGTTGCTGCCATAGTGTGATTTGATACCTGCTGTTCATCACATTCTATTGATCATCACTCTCGGAGATGAAAGATCGACAAATGATGTCGTCCATGCTATCGGGAGATCGATGTTTGGATGTGTATCACCCGTGATGAGTTGTAGTCATGATGCCTGGAATGAGACATTTGTACTGAGGATGTTGCCATGGAGACCTCTGATGTCGGATGACTGGAGTGTCGTATAATAGCCGTTGCTGGATCATTTTCGATCTGCGACGCTTATCATGCTCGAGAGACCGATAGTTTGTGTCTGATTGCTTGCACTAGCATTGATGGTCGGGAGAGTGATGGCACTTGGCATAGTGATATCGACAAATCATGTGAGTATCCGTGTGACTTTGGCGGTGATATTGAGTGTATTGCCGACCATATCTTGGATAGTATAGGTGAAGCTATCATTATCAGTAAATGTACGAGTCGTGAGACCATTATTATTCGTGACGAGAAATGGCTTGTTTACACCCGTGAGTGTGGCGATGACATTTTGTCGTGTCGTAGTGCTAGGGTTGTAGCTGATGTATCCAGTCAGAGGGACTGTATCGATCGTCAGTGAACCCGTATAGCTGACTGATCTATCATAGGGGTTGATGACATTCATCGTGACTGTATAGACGGCATCAGGGAGTCAGGGAGATATTGTTCATGCTGCGAGTGACCGTGTACCATTACCTGCATTGGTCCCTGTATAGGTAGTACCATTGATCGTGATCGTGATACGATCGAGGGTATTGCTGACCGTCCCTGTTAGGAGAGGTGATGTATCACTACTGAGTGTCGTCGAGAGTGTCGCAGGCTTCGTATAGAGATCATAGATCTGTCATGCAGTCAGTGCGGTATTGTAGATACGGACATCGTCCATACAGCCACTGAAGTAGTTACTCGGTGTACTGTCAGCAAATCTTCCAATATTTCGTCTATTGGTCGATGTACTGAATGTGGCACTCGTCGTGTTAGTGATGGGAGATCAGCCGTTGACATAGATGGTCCTCGATGTACTGGATGTAAACACTGCAGTGACGAGAGACCATTGCGATGTATTGATGGCTGTCGTCGATGTGGCAAGACGGGCGGTGGTGTTTTGTGCTTTCGCTCTCGGAAATGTAGAATTATGCTCGAGATTGTACATTGTGTTTCCTACTGCCGATCTTGCAAAGGATACTATACCTCTAAGTGATGCTGTCGTATTAGTTTTAACCCATGCAGACATGGTGAATGGATAATTCGTGACTCATGCATTACTATTTACTTCGATATATCTATTCGAGCCATTGAAGCACATATAGGTCTCGCCATTGATAGCACCTGTCGTGACGCCGTTGAAGGCAGTTCCATTATTGCCATTGCCTGATATGTCCGTAAATACCGTCGCTGATGACTGTGAACCATCGAGATGGATACGCAGTCATGTGGGACTGTTGTTTGGTACAGAGAGGAGGATATCGTCTTGGATATAGCCTGTATTGCCATAGATGTCTTTGACTTCAGCATAGACGGTCTTCGTCCCATTACCACTCGTGAGTGTCCGTGGGTAGCTTGTAGCATAGCTGGCCCATCACGCAGCGTCTCTTGCGACTGTCGTGTCACCAAACCTCATCTGATACATATTGCTCTGGCCAGATAGATTGAGCGTGACACTAGTCGATGTCGCTACAGGTGCATCACTATCTATCGTGAAGATACCTGTCGACTCACCGACGAGGAAGTAGGAGAAGTGATGTGTCTGGAAGACAATATAGTTGCCAAAAGCTGTCTGTCTGACTGATCACCATGCATGAAATGATCGGTTTGTCCCGTTATCGCTACTGTAGATCGGCAATTTTCCAGTGAGTCACAGTGTGTTTTGTAGTGCTATCGTGACGAGTGCAGTCTGACCACTTGTGTTGATGAGATCGATGCCATGATCATTGCTCACACGCAAGACATTGCGACCTTTATGATTATAGGAGATGGCTGAGTTATTTATATCTCCGCCATAGTATTTCCCTCACTGCATAAACATCGTATCCTGAGGGACAAACATATAGTTGTCACTCAGGGCATGACGAAGATTGACGGTTGTATCTTGGCTCGTCATACCATAGGTCAGATCAATGGTTTCATTCGTTTGTTGGTTGGTGATATCGGATGCGATACGATTGATATGTTGATTGGCGACGGTCGATGCTGGTGTATTTCATGGTCAGTACAACAAAACCCCCGATGTTAGCTGATAGAGGTAACAACAGAGGAGGAGAATGGTGCTATATTTTTTGCACGATGAAATCATACTCTCAATTGTAGGAAAAGAGTGTTTTTGTGCAAAAATAAGCTCTTTTCTCTATCGAAAAGAATTGACAAATATACTGTCGTATATATCGTTATAGCTGTGAAAATGCTTTGATGGTGCGTCTTCTCTGTGCAGGAGAAATGCTCGGGTGACAGGGGAGGTTGATCGTTTGGGATGCGAGCTCTTCGGCGATAGGACAGGATCCAGCGATATAGCCTGCTGCTGTGGCATCAGCATCTCTCGGAGCGATGGCTTGTTGGTATCGATCACCGAGGATGATTCATTGTGCTTTGAGATTGGCGATAACCTTGTGCGGGAAAGCGACACGCATGACGGTACGGAGCATGATGGGTTGTATTCAGCCATCAGCAAGCGGTGCTATCACATTGTCAGGTCGTATCGCCTTGTATGCTTGTGCATGATCGTATCTGATCTGATTGTAGTGGTCGATATGCTGGAGTTCGTGATAGGCGATACTAGCGAGTGCATCAGGGAGAGCGTAGGAGAGATCATGGAAATCGCATTGCTTCTCGGCTCTCGTGACGATAATCGGGAAGATATGGAGACGACCGCAGAGATAGTAGAGGAATTTGCCGATACCGAGATGATAGGTCGCTGCACAGAGAGGAGCCATTATTATATAGCAGAGATTTTGCAGTATTGTTCTAAGTCTTAAATTATAAGTTGTAAGTTTTTCGCTTTCATTCTTTCATTCTGCCTTGCTTCGCAGGATATCTCTCATACTTTCATTCTTGATAAGTAATGCTCCACCATTCACTGAGGAGATGACTTTATCTCTGCCGAAGCTGAAGATCGCCATATCACCGAATGTGCCACATTTTTGTCCTTTATAATCTGCTCCGAGGGCATGAGCACAATCTTCGATCAACAAAAGATTTCTCTTTTGACAGATGTCACGAATCGCATCGATATCAGCAGGGATACCAAGCGTATGTTGGATCATGATTGCTTTCGTCTGGTCGGTGATGAGTGCTTCTATCTTCGTGGGATCGATATTTAATGTCTTGGGATCGATATCGCAGTAGATGGGCTTCGCTCCGGTGGCGATGATTGCATTAGAGACAGAGACGCACGTGTATGCTTGGAGGATGATTTCATCGTCATGCGTTATGCCGAGTTGGGTAAGTCCGTGATAGAGAGCGGAACGGGCGTTATAGAAGAGTTGAATAGTATTTTGGATTTTGGATTTTGAATTTTGAACTCCTGGAAAAAGGTAAGAGAGGAGGGAGGATTTGAGTTTCTCCTGATATGGTCAGGACTGTCGCTGTGATCGTTTCCATGGCAAAAAGACGAATGCCATCGCACGGCGTCGCATGGATCGGTTGAGAGTAGAGAACATATGTGCGAAGAGAGTGCGGTGCATGATCGGAGTATAGTGATTGTGTAGAGGGAATGCAAGAATAGGAATGCTAGCTTTTCTCAATATCTTTCTTTATCATTTCTATGATCTCGGGAAATTCTGAGACTTTGAAATGACCATTTTTATCGTCATAGATTTGTATTGTAGCATGTGGCAATTTCTTTCTATATTTCTCGGCATGAGCGATAGGTACTACATCATCATCCTTTGAGAACAAAAGATAGATGTTTGTGCAGTTTTTTTCTAGTAGTGAGAGATCAGATCCTAGTCTAAATCCTCCGACTAAATCTTCTGTCGGAAGTGTATTATCAAATGGAGGACAAATCAAATACACTGATAATAATTTCTTAGGGAAAATACTTTCTGATAAATATTTCGCTAGAAATATTCATCCCAAAGATGATCCTATAAGTATACAGTCGTCATCGAGTAAAGGAATATATCTTTCGAAGAATATCTTCCGTTCGCTATATTTTGCATTTTCTTGTAGTGGCATACGTGGCCTGATGATATCACAGTGCTTATCTAGATTTTTCGTCATATATGCGTCACTTCGTTTTTCTTTTTTTTCAAGAGTAACAGACTTTGTAGACAAGTAATGCAGATACTCTTGCTTGTTCTTGAAGGTCATCCCACCATGGATGAAAAGGATCTGTATTTTTTGTTTGCTCATAGACAATAATGACGATATATAAAACACTTATTTCTGTCCTTCTTTCAGTTTTTTTCTCACTAATGAAGACTTGTACATTTCAGGATGAAAGGATTCGCCACGCATTATTTTGGTTTTCAATCAAAGGCTACGACAGTAGGTCTCGAGATAGGAGTCATCGACATGATGATCGTATCATAGATAGATGATATCTGGTCTGTACTGATGGATGCAACGGAGATGGTCATCGCTATCACCGAGGACGACTTCGTCAGCGATACCGAGGTTGGCGACCATCTGTCTCCTTTCGTCCTCAGGATGGTCAGGGAGGAACTTTTTTATCTTCTCGACTGAGCTATCACGAGCGATGATGGTGATCAGTTTGCCACCCTGAGCTTTGGCAGATTGGAGATAGTGGTGGTGACCAGGATGGATATGATCGAAGGTGCCGAAAGTGAGGATAATCATGAAATAAGTTATAGGTTTTAAATTATAAGTATTAAGTTTTCATCCTAAGCTTTAACTTACGACTTAAAACTTAGCATTTACCACTACTACATAATCTTGCCATAATAGGGGAAGTAGAGAGTGACGAGATCATAGAATGCATCGATAGTCTTCTCGAGTCATCTGGCTTGTTTGCCTGTCTGTCTCTGTGTGAGGAGTGATTCAAGTTTGAAGATCTCATCTTCCACTTGTTTGCCGAGACTTTGAAAGTGGTCAGACTCGGTCTTTTCTTTGTCTCTATTTGCCTCTCTGAAATCTCGGAAGAGATCAGTATGGTTCTCGTAAAATCTCTGCAGATATTCGCCACCAAGTGTCTTGGGAGTCGTGATATGGTCTTGGATCATCTCGAGGATAGTATTTTCGATTTCTTGTTTCTCTGTGTCGTTCATAGATGCGAAGACGGAACCAAACATGCTATGGGTGGTGAGTTCGTGTCGATAGGGGAAGTGTTTGAGATCTTTGCTGATGCCGGTGATGATGGAGGAGATGGAGTTCATACGGTAGTTATAAGGTTATAAAGTTTGTAGGTGCGTCATCCTGAACGCAGCGAAGTGGAGTTGAAGGATCTTTTACTGTAGAATGAGATGCCCCAAGGGCACTTCTTTCAGGGCGTCCCTCGACTTCGCTCGGGATGACGCAGTACAGGGTTAGAAGCCAGATTGTAATTCTACCATCGTGTAGTACTCTCACTTGAGTTTCAGTAGTTCATCATGTGTTCACCTTTCTACTACTTTACCATCAGCGATATAGATGATATCATCCGCATGTTTCACTGTTTGGAGTCTATGGGCGATGATGATAACTGTCCTGCCTGCGAAGAGATTATTGAGAGCTATGGTGACTTGTTCTTCGTTATAACTATCCAGAGCGGAGGTAGGTTCATCGAGGAGGATGATGTCGGGATTTTTTAACATAATCTTCGCGATAGCGAGACGCTGTCTCTGTCATCAGGAGAGACGGATTCACTTCTCTCCGATCTCCGTATCGAGACCGTGAGGAAAATCGTAGATGAATTCGCATTTGGAGAGGTGGATTATTGTATCGATGTGTTCGTGGCGGATCGTATCCGCCTCTACGCTCATGCCATACAACAAATTTTCTCTGACCGTCCCATCGAAGACAGATGGTTCTTGGGTGAGATAGCCGATATGGGAGTAATAACTATCGAGTCTGATATTCGTTCATGTAGCGACTGTGGCTTCAGTTGGGAGAAGTTGTCCATCGATAGCAATCGTTCAGGATTGTGGATGTAGATATCATGCTATCAACTTTATCAAGGTAGACTTTCATCATCATGATGGTCAGACAAGGGCGGTTTTTTGTTTGCCTCTTATAGAGAGAGAGAGTTTATCGAAGACGATAGTATGTCCTGGATAGGTATAGGATATATCGTGACAGAGTATTTCTCCATTTTTGAAAACGAGTTTTTTTCATGTATCGATTCATAAGATCTGGGGAGCATTGTCAAACAATGATCGCAATTTCTGTATAGTATATCGTTCTTTGGAGATGTCTTTGTAGCCTTGTATATATTTCTTCATTACCTCGTCGATCAGTAACATGAATCATAGTATCGATGTTAAGTCTCAGAGACTTATTGCTTTGTTGAAATATAAGCCAGCTCATCCGATATAGACAGATATCCTCAGTATATTTATTATGAGTTTGGGAATATTGTACATACGACTCAAAGATTTTGCTTGTTTCATCGTATAATTTCATGCTTGTGCAAGATGTTGGCCAGAATTATTAACTTCTTCACTTGTTTTGCCTCATTGGATGACTTCATTTCTCGACATAATATATTTGACGAGACTACGATTGTATTCATCGATAACATCCTTTCTCTTTTTTCTCCAGTGTATACTCGGTTTGTCGAGATAGAGAGCAATGACTATTATTATGATAAATATAACAATATATCCAAGAGTGAACAACCATCATAGTTTTTGGGTAAAGTATAATCATGTAATAAAACTTATGAGAAATCCGATAAGTATACCTTGCCCATTAACTAATATATCTGCCCATCTATCAAAACCATTATAAAGAATAGATATTTGTTTGCCTGTTCCGACTGAGTCGAGATAGTTACTGTCTATATGAGCATACTTATTCATATACTTCTCGTGAATTCATTTCATATAGGTGAAGTAACTCTCGGCTCGTCATCGGTTATGGCTGAGTTCAGCAATGATATGTATGGATGCCAAAAATCAGATATACCATCGGATATAATGCATCATTCATGCTTTATCTCATTGTTCTATCAATGATCCAAGTATCCCAATGAAGACTGCGTTGAGAGGTGTCTGGATTGATGCTACAATATTTCGTATGATTCATCTACCAGTGACGGCTCTATTGTACCAGAGTGGTTCACATAGTCTTTTTGTATTCTGTCGGAAGGTCATAGAAGATGTGAAGATTTATAAAGTAGGAAATGGTTGGTTGGGGTAACAAACCCCTCCGTCATTCGCTTTGCTCATGCCACCTCCCCATAAGTGAACTACCCCTCTGGCTTCGCCACCTCCCCATACAGGTGAGGAGATTCCTGCATTGTGAATTTCTCATTGTGCATTGTTAATTGATTGGTCTCACATAATAATATCCTCTCTTCCACGCTCTATACTTCTCGATCAGTCGTGTGACGGAGTAGGAAAGTGGATTCACGATGAGATCATGGGCGTGTGTCAGAGCGATATCTTTGCCTCCAAATCATCTCTTAAAGAGACCTGGTCCGTAGAGCGGGTGCTTTTTATTGGCATCAGGTGGGACTCATCGGAAGTTGTAATCGGTACATCAGCGAGTTTTCGCATACTGGATAGCTTCTCGCTGGCAGATATAGGCAGGGGAGAACTTCGGATGCTGTATATCCGAGACGCCGAGATAATAGGCTGCATGTTGTCCATAGATGATGCTCACGACCATCGCTTCGACCTGTCATTCGTATTCTGCGACGAAGAGACTGATATCGTTCGCATCAAATATCTCAAACAGCGAGACGATAAAATCTTTACTAAATGGACTATAGTTTAGTTTTCCGTTTGTCCTCTGAGCATGACGCAGATGTCGTTCGTAGAACTGATTGATCCTGTCAGGACTATTGTCTTTGAAGACTTTGACTCACTCTTTCGCAGCTCTCTTGATCATATACCTGGTTGTTTCTCTCATATGCTTCAGTAAGACATCGGTATCGGAAGTGAGGTCGAGGATATTGCTTTCCTCCGTATGAGCATGGAGCGGTGCATAGCGAAGCCCTGCTTGCTGATACATCTCGAGCGATGCTTGACTACTTGGCTCCAAAGGACAGAGTCTGACGAAGGATGCGTGCTGTTCATGAGCAATTTCCCTCAAGAGGTTTGCAAGAATAGATAATTGTGCATTGTGCATTGTGCATTGTGCATTGTCTCGTACAGGTCCATGGGGGCAGAGGAGATAGGTTCATCTTTTTGCTGTATGTTTGATAAGCTGGAGACATCAAATTTTAGTATCCTCCTTTCTTTCTTCTCCTTTCGCTTCTACGATATCATATCTTATGACTTCATGTCCGAGACGCTCATTGACGTCACCTCGTTCTCGTGATTGGAGAAAAGTATAGAATGTCGCATGGTCATGGATCCAGGTATTTCGTGTCTGAGCATCATTGTGTCTGATAAGTTGCATG
>JACCDN010162836.1_pt1 | contig 19626 bp, 17 predicted proteins | sample 7441691 | NCBI WGS metagenome assembly JACCDN01 (sample SAMN15323439, study PRJNA562643) | freshwater metagenome | isolation source: river surface water | place: USA:Blue River Watershed | collected 2017-08-16 | reverse complement strand
TGCTCTGGCTCATGGGTGAATATTGCCTTACCTAGTTCGCAGCCGCAAAGACCGCAACGGGTTTGGCCTTATCGGAAGAATTCTTTAACAGAGCAATGAGACGATTATCAGGAGAAATTGCAGCAACTATCTCACCCGTTGCACTCTTGGAGAGAGGGCGACCAAATGAGAGCTCGCTCACTTCGAGCAGATCGAGTTCACGGACTTCAAAGGTGCGTCGAGCAACATCAACTAAATCTAAGGTCCGCACGTTTGCCGCTTTTAGTTGATCGATACTTATCGCTTGTTCGAGAGTAAATCCTGCAACACGGGTTCTGCGTAAAACATTGAGATGGCCACCTACCTTCAGCTCTGCTCCGAGATCTCGAGCAATTGCGCGAATGTAGGTTCCGGCTGAACATGTAACAGCAATATCAACCAAGGTTGTTGCATCTTTCTGGCGAATATCCAAGATATCGAGCTGAGAGATAGTGACCTTACGTGCAGGCAGTTCAAACTCCTCCCCTGATCTAGCGCGATCGTAGGCGCGCTTTCCATCTACTTTAATGGCTGAGACATTTGTCGGGCGCTGCATGATCTCACCGACCATCGTTGCCAATACCGCCTTAATGTCATCAGGGTTTATATGGGATGCATCAGCCGTTGCGATGATCTCGCCTTCATGGTCATCGGTAGTAGTGGATGCACCTAAGACAATCGTTGCCGTATACGACTTATCTCCATCGGTAATGTATTGAAGCAATCGCGTGCCACCGCCAAAGCCGATAACGAGAACTCCTGTTGCCATAGGATCCAGGGTGCCGGCATGGCCAACTTTGCGTGTACCTAGTGCGCGTCGAGAGATTGCCACAACATCGTGGCTTGTCATACCTGGAGCCTTATCGACTACAAGGAATCCTTCTGACATTAGATGTGTATTTACTCTTCGTCTTCAACAACGCGTGGCTGCTTGTAGGCATCTTCAACAACAGGCTTTGCTCCAAGACGTGCTTTTGCAACCTGCGCATCGAGCTCGTGAACCTTATTCAGAAGTGAGTCCATGGCACGTGCTGACTCTGGCAAACCATCGAGAATGAACTCAAGGGTTGGAGTGATACGTGTACCCAAATCTTTACCCACAGCAGAGCGGATAACACCCTTTGCTGACTCAAGAGCCGCAGCAGTTGCAGAGCGCTCATCATCTCCACCGAAGACGGTGTAGAAAATAGAGGCGTGCTGGAGATCTCCAGTCACACGCGCATCGGTAACAGTGACAAAGCCGAGACGAGGATCTTTAATCTTCGTCTCGAGTAGCTGTGCCACTACTACCTTAATGCGGTCTGCAACTTTATCGCTGCGGTGATTCTTTCCCATGGTTGGTTACGCGCGCTTCTTCTCTTGCATCTCGAAGACCTGAATGATGTCTCCGACCTGAAGGTCAGCACCCTTTCCTACGCCGATACCGCACTCAAATCCTTCACGGACCTCAGTGGCATCATCCTTAAATCGCTTGAGAGATTCAATTGTGACGCTCTCGGCGATAGTTGCTCCGTCACGAATAACTCGCGCCTTTGCATTACGGCGGATGATTCCATCGGTAACGATAGAACCAGCGATGGTTCCGACCTTTGAAGATTTGAAGAGATCGCGAACTTCTGCAGATCCCAATACAACCTCTTCGTACTCTGGCTTAAGCAGACCCTTAAGTGAGAGCTCGATCTCTTCGATTGCATTGTAGATAACTGAGTAGAAGCGAACTTCGACGCCTTCTTGATCGGCGAAGATTGCTGTCTGTGGCTCTGGCTTAACGTTAAAGCCGATAACAACAGCAGTTGATGCAGAAGCAAGAGTGATATCGCTCTTGGTGATTGCACCGACACCACGGTGGATAACGCGAAGATCAACCTCAGCTCCAACATCAAGCTGCATGAGTGCATCTTCGAGGGCTTCGACAGAACCAGATACGTCGCCCTTGAGAATAAGGTTGAGCGTAGAGATCTTGGACTGCTCCATGAAGTCTTCGAGAGAGACCTTCTTGCGCGCCTTAGCTAGCTGAGCATTGCGCTCTGCAGCCTGACGCTTTTCGGCGATCTGACGAGCGGTGCGATCATCTTCAGGAACAAGGAATGTATCGCCAGCATTTGGAACGGATGTAAATCCGAGTACCTGAACTGGACGTGATGGTCCCGCCTCAAGAACGCTCTCACCGTGCTCATCGAGCATTGCACGAACACGACCGAAGGCTGAACCTGCAACGATTGCATCTCCAACCTTGAGTGTTCCACGCTGGACAAGGACTGTCGCAACTGGTCCACGACCGCGATCGAGGTGGGCTTCAATAGCAACACCACGAGCGTCATCGTTAGCGATTGCTCGCAGATCGATAGCTGCATCTGCTGTGAGCAAGATTGAATCGATGAGGTCATCGACTCCTTGACCCCTCTTTGCAGAGACGTTTACGAAGATTGTGTCTCCTCCGTACTCCTCGGCGATGAGGTTGTACTCGGTCAACTGCTGGCGGACCTTATCTGGGTTCGCGCCTTCCTTATCAATCTTGTTGACTGCAACGACGATTGGAACATCAGCTGCTTGAGCGTGGTTAAGCGCTTCAATTGTCTGAGGCATGATTCCATCATCTGCTGCGACGACGAGAACAGCGATATCAGTTACCTTCGCACCACGAGCACGCATAGCTGTGAAGGCTTCGTGACCTGGTGTATCGATAAATGTAATAGCGCGGTTAACGCCATCGTGCTCATGGTGAATCTGGTAAGCACCGATGTGCTGTGTGATTCCACCCGCTTCGCCCTTGATGACTTCAGTCTTGCGAATCGCATCAAGAAGCGATGTCTTACCGTGATCAACGTGACCCATAACGGTAACAACCGGTGGGCGAGCAACGAGATCATCAGGGTTCATATCCTCTAGCTCTTGAGCTAAGTCGATATCGAAGTCCTGCAAGAGCTCGCGATCTTCATCTTCTGGAGAGACAATCTCGATCTGATACTTAAGCTGTGCACCGAGAATTTCGAATGTATCTGCATCCACTGATTGGGTTGCAGTAACCATCTCACCAAGGTGGAACAACGCTGAAACCAGCGCTGCTGGATCTGCACCAATCTTCTCTGCAAAGTCAGCAAGAGATGAACCGCGACGCATACGAATCTTTGTATTGCCATCACCGTGAGGAATAACTGCTCCACCTAATTGTGGAGCTTGCATATTGTCGAACTCTTCGCGCAGAGCTTTACGTGACTTCTGCTTACGCTTAGATGACTTGCCCTTACCGAATGCACCTGCCGCTGAACCGCGACCACCTGGTGCTGGACGGCCTGGACCGCCTGGACGTGGAGCTCCACCGGTTGATGGACCTGAATTACGGTATGGACCAGATGCTGGTGCGCCTGCTCCACCTGGGCGCGGTGTAAATCCACCAGCACCTGCAGGACGTGGTGCACCTGGGCGTGCAGCAAAACCTGGACGTGGTGCACCTGGACGTGGTGCACCTGGACGAGTTGCACCCATTGGGCGCTGCGGTGGACGTGGAACTGCTCCACCAGTTGAAAACGGATTATTTCCTGGACGTGGAGGACGTGGAACTGCTCCACCTGTCGAGAATGGATTATTGCCAGGACGTGGCGCAACTGGTGCACCAGGTGTTGGCGGAGTTGGTGTAGCTGGCGCAGCAGGTGCTTCACTTGAAGGCGCAGCTGCGGCTGCTGCTGCAGCTGCCTGCTCTGCTTCGCGAGATGCCTTCAAAGCTGCAAGATCTACTCCGAGCTCTGCGGCAAGTTCTGCAGCGAGCTCTGGATTGACCTCAGGCTTTGCAGCTGCCGCAGATTTCTTTGCAGCAGCTTTCTTTACAGGCTTCTTCTCCTCGGCTGGCTTTGCATCGGGATACATCGCGATGAGCTTGCGAGCTACGGGAGGCTCAACAGTTGATGATGCTGATCGGACGAATTCGCCGAGTTCTTGTAACTTAGCAAGGACTTCCTTGCTTTCCATACCGAGTTGTTTTGCTAACTCATGTACGCGGACCTTTGACACATTTCTCCTGTCTTGGCCCGCATGCAAATCTTTAGGATGCGAGCCTTAGTTGTTAGACCTCATGATGTAAACGAGCTCATTTTTGCTTCATATCTTTCGCATCCATTTCGTTAAGAAATTTCTCTAGCTCTGAAGTATCAAACTTCTCGTTGGACTTAAATGCCGCACGAAAGGGTTGAGACTTGAGAGCGACCGGGCCACACGCGATGTGTAACCAGGCTCCTCTTCCTTGTGATGAAGTGACGGCAATCAATTGATTGCCTACCAAGCTCACGCGGATGAGATTTGAATCTACGGCGCAAGCCTTACGGCATGCAACGCATGTTCGAACCACCTGGGAATTCTACCCAAGGGGGGCGAAAATTCCTATTCGCCCTCGTTATCAGGATGGATATCGATACGCCATCCCGTTAAGCGTGCGGCAAGGCGAGCGTTCTGCCCATCTTTTCCGATGGCCAGCGAGAGCTGATAATCAGGGACAGTCACTCGTGCAGAGCGAGCCTCAAGGTCAACAATTTCAACCTTAGAGACCTTTGCAGGAGCAAGGGCATGTGCCACATAGAGAGCAGGATCATCGTCGTAATCGACAATATCAATCTTCTCCCCATTGAGTTCATCCATGACCGCGCGAGAACGCGCACCCATTGGTCCAATAAGAGAACCTTTAGGAGATACACCGGCGCGATGTGATCGAACGGCTATTTTTGTACGATGACCTGCTTCGCGGGCTACTCCCATGATTTCAACGATGTTCTCTTTAATTTCAGGAACTTCGAGTGCAAAGAGTTGCTTAACAAGCCCAGGGTGACTGCGCGAGAGCATGATCTCTGGACCCTTCATGCCTTGCTTGACTTCAACAACAAAAGATTTGATTCGAGCACCGTGTTCGTAAACTTCACCCGGCACCTGCTCCTGAGGAGGAATACGTCCCTCGATTCGACCGAGATTGACGTTAACAATCTTTGGATCGCGACCTTGTTGGATTACCCCTGAAATCACATCGCCAACAGAGGCGGTGAACTCACCAACAATTTCTGCATCATTTGTTGCACGCATTGCTTGTTTAATGACTTGGCGTGCTGTTGATGTGATTACTCGACTAAATCCTTCTGGAGCGTCAATATCTTCTGCAATCCGCTCCCCCATCTCATTAAAGACGGGAATGATGATTTGAATTTCACCGCTCTCACGGTTCAGTCTTGCCTGCGCATAACGGTTGGGTTCAGCACCTTCGTTATAGGCAGCCAAAACGCCCTCTTCAATTGCGCGAATCAATTGCTCAAGGGGCATCTCTTTTGCTGTAGTCAGAGCAACGAGTGCATCCATATCAACATGCATTAGTTCTCCTCCTTGCGATTGAATTCAATCTCAACAACAGCACGTTTGATATCTGCAAAGGAAATTATTTCTTGCTTCACTTCCTTCTTAATGGTCACCTCTAAAGTGAGATCGCTATCGGTATTAGAAAGAATTCGACCGGTGAGAACTTCTCCATTAGTCAGAGTCACCTTAAGTAGGCGAGTCACATTCTTCGCAAAGTGACGTGGAAGTGTAAGTGGGCGATCAATGCCAGGTGAGGTGACTTCAAGAGTAAAAGGGGTTTCGCCCATAAAGGCGGCTTCATCAACAAGGGCTGAAACTATCTTTGATGCATCTGTGACTTGGTCAAGATTGAGAGTTGAATCGCCATCAACGATAACTGTGACGATGCGATGGTTTCCTGGGGAGACGATATGAATATCTTCGAGGTAGTAATTGGATGCAGCTAGCGCTGGTGTAACGAGCTCTGCAATCTGGTCTTTAATTGCCATAAAAATGCCGTCCTATTCGATTGTTATTCAATTGTCCTGCACCTACTGGAGGTAATTTACTCTAGAAAGAGTGAGTATCCAAGCCGGATGATGAGCAGCCCTGTAACGATGAGGTAGAAGATGCGGACGAAACCCGACCCCTTCTTAAGCGCTAAGTGAGAGCCGAGGTATCCACCCGCAAGATTTGCGATTCCAAGTGCGATACCGAGTTGCCACATCAATCCCAATTTTATTCCGACAACGATGATTGAAGCTAAGTTGGTTGAGGCATTGACGACTTTTGCGATTGCAGAGGCGCCAACAAAGGCAAATCCCATCACTGCAACCAGGAAAATCATCAACATGGTGCCAGTGCCAGGGCCAATGAGGCCGTCGTAGAAGCCAATCACAAAAGCAGCAATGCCGCCGATTGTCATTAACTTCTTCTTGGAGTGCTTATCCAGGTGTACCTTGCCGAGTTCGGGCTTTGCCCAGGTGTAGATAAAGATAGCGATCATCATGAAGAAGATCGCTCGCTTAAAGATTTCGGGTGAGATGTGAGATGCAAGCAAGGCCCCTATTGCAGATCCTGTAAATGCCGGCAGCACCATTGCTAGTAGAAGACGAGGATCTGTCTTAATGGAAGTGCGGTACTTAATCGCAGCCGTCGTTGTACCAAAGAAGGCGGCAAGCTTTGATGTTCCAACGACAGAGACTGGGTTCTTATCTGCGAAAGTGAGCAGGAGTGCAGGAGTTTGAATCAGCCCTCCCCCGCCCGCAATTGCATCAACGAAGCCTGCAAAGAAAATTGCAAGGACGAGTAGAGCGAAAGAGAATAGAGAGAGATCGCCGATCACGTTATCGAATAGAGGCGAGCGTCGTTGCAATCTCATCTACTGCAGATGCGAGTGCAACCTCTGACTTCTCACCGCTCTTGCGGACTCGAACTTCAACATTTCCTTGCTCGAGCGCCTTGCCGACGACAACAATAACTGGGATACCAATCAGCTCTGCATCCTTGAACTTCACACCCGGGCTTGTGCCTCGGCGATCATCGAGCATTACAGAGATGCCGCGCGCCTCAAGATCGATTGCAATCTTCTCTGCCGTATCAAAGACAAGATCATCCTTGCCTGTTGCAACAACGTGAACCTTTGCAGGTGCAATCTCCACTGGCCATGAGAGACCAATCTCATCATGGGTTTGTTCTGCAATTGCAGCAACGGCGCGAGATACCCCGATTCCGTAGGAGCCCATTGTGACTACTTGGCTCTTGCCATTCTGATCAAGGACTGTAAGACCCAGGGCCTGTGCATATTTGCGACCAAGTTGGAAGATATGGCCAATTTCAATTGCACGATCAATGACTACCGCCGTGTCGCAGGTGGGACATGAATCGCCTTCGCGAATTTGTGCAGCCTCAATGTAATGGTCTACCTCAAAGTCGCGACCATTAACCACATTAAGTGCATGCTTATCAGGTGCATTTGCACCGGTAACCCATGATGTACCTGGTGCAACTCGAGGATCAGCGTAGACAGTGATTCCGTTCTTCTTTGCATCTTGTGGGCCGATGTAACCCTTTACAAGTCCAGGGAACTTTGCAAAATCTGCCTCTTCAAATACACGGATCTCATTGACCCCTGGCATATTTGCCTGCAAGCGCTTGATATCAACTTCGCGATCTCCTGGAACGAGAACTGAGATAGCAGTTGTATCTGCCATCAACATAACATTCTTCAGAGTTGATGCACCTGTATAGCCTGCTCCATTATTGGAATTTGGGAATTTGGCGTTGAGCAGTTCAACTAAGGTATCGATCGTAGGTGTGTTAGGTGAATCAAAGACCTGCAGAGCAGGTGTGGCAGATGAATCTACTGGTGCAATCTTTGTTGTCATCGCCTCAACATTTGCGGCATAGCCACACTTTGGACAAAGGACATAGGTATCTTCACCAGTTGCACATGGTGCTAGGAACTCTTCAGAAGAAGAACCGCCCATCGCACCAGCAACAGCAGAGACAATGTTGTACTTCATACCAAGGCGATCGAAGGTCTTGATGTATGCAGCGCGATGCTTCTGATATGACTCAACAAGTCCTTCATCAGTCAGGTCAAATGAATATGAATCCTTCATCACAAATTCGCGGCCACGAATAATGCCTGAACGTGGTCTGGCCTCATCGCGATACTTAGTCTGAATTTGATAGAGAGCAAGAGGAAGATCCTTATAGGATGAGTACTCACCCTTGACCATCAAAGTGAACATCTCTTCATGTGTTGGACCTAATAGGTAATCGGCGCCCTTGCGATCTTGAAGACGAAAGAGATCTGGTCCGTATTCGCTCCAGCGATTGGTCTGCTCGTAAGCATCCTTGGGCAACATCGCTGGAAAGTGAACTTCTTGAAATCCTGCAGCATCCATCTCTTGGCGGACAACATTTTCAATGTTTCGTAGCGTGATAACACCGAGAGGTAGCCATGAGTAGATACCGGCTGCAATACGGCGGATGTAGCCAGCTCGCACGAGAAGGCGATGGCTAGGAACTTCCGCATCAGCTGGGTCATCACGCAGAGTACGAAGAAAGAGTGTGGACATTCGCAACATGGGCGCGAGCCTACCGCTAGCTCTTGCCTAACATGGCTATCGCCATGTGAAAAATCAGCTGGTTACGACTGAAGGTTCGCCTGAAGCAACCCCTGCTGCTTCCATCTCTTCTGCAAGGCGCATCGCCTCTTCAATGAGAGTCTCAACAATCTGCGCTTCAGGAACAGTCTTGATGACCTGACCCTTCACAAAGATCTGGCCCTTGCCATTACCTGAAGCAACTCCGAGATCTGCCTCGCGCGCCTCGCCTGGACCATTTACTACGCAACCCATCACGGCTACGCGCAGAGGAACTGTCATTCCTTGCAAACCTGCTTGGACCTTCTCGGCCAATGTGTAGACATCTACCTGTGCACGTCCACATGAAGGACATGAAACGATTTCGAGCTTACGCTGGCGAAGATTAAGGGATTCAAGGATCGACATTCCGACCTTGATTTCTTCAACAGGAGGAGCCGACAATGAGACGCGAATCGTGTCTCCGATTCCTTCAGCTAGAAGAATGCCAAATGCTGTCGCAGATTTTATGGTGCCTTGGAAGATTGGACCAGCCTCTGTAACACCAAGGTGCAATGGGTAATCGCACTTGGCTGCAAGCAAGCGATAAGCATTGACCATAGTCACAGGATCATGGTGCTTCACAGAGATTTTGATATTGCTAAAGCCATGCTCTTCAAAAAGTGATGCCTCCCAAAGTGCGGACTCTGCAAGAGCCTCAGGAGTTGCCTTTCCATACTTTGCGAGAAGTCGTGGATCAAGAGAGCCTGCATTAACACCAATGCGGATAGGAATCCCGGCATCGCCTGCAGCCTTTGCAACTTCCTTGACCTTGTCATCGAATTGCTTGATATTGCCCGGGTTAACGCGAACAGCTGCGCACCCTGCATCGATTGCAGCGAAGATGTACTTAGGCTGGAAGTGAATATCTGCAATCACCGGAATCTGTGACTTCTTGGCAATCTGAGCAAGTGCATCTGCATCATCTTGTGATGGAACTGCAACACGAACAATCTGACATCCAGCTGCCGTGAGCTCTGCGATCTGCTGCAGGGTTGCATTCACATCTGATGTCAGCGTTGTACACATTGACTGAACGCTCACTGGAGAATCTGATCCAACGCCAACATTGCCAACCATGAGCTGCTTCGTCTTACGACGTGGAGCAAGGGGCTTGAGAGGGGCTGTTGGAATTCCGAGATCTACCATGAGCCGTATTCTGCCTCAGATTTATTAATTGAGCGAGATGGGATTGATGATGTCGGCCAATACAAGCAGAATCGTCAGGAATCCGAGTGCCACAACCACAACAGCTGTGACAGGGGTCAACACATTGACATTAATTGGCGCAGGGCGAGGGCGTCTGCGAATTCGAGCGAAGAGCGCGCGAATCTCATCTGCAATTGCAACAGCCATATGACCGCCATCGAGAGGCAATATTGGCAAGAGGTTGAAGATTCCAACAAATACGTTAAGGCTTGCAACTAAGAAAATAAATGTTGTCAGGCGCTCATTTGTATTTGCGCGATCGAGGCTAACGACATCTCCAGATACTCGAGCTGCGCCAACGACACCTACGAGACCTTCAGGATCGCGCTCTTCTCCTAAGAAAGTCTGACGGAAGAGTTGTGGAACTTTTTCAGGTAGGTCAAGAAGTGAGGTAAATGATGCCTTGACCAGGATGCCCATATTGGAAACGCTCTTATCAAGGGCTGTACCAATTGAATCTCTCTTAAATTCACGGTCATAGCCTGGATAGATACCAAGTCGATATCGCTTCTCCTCGGCGATGTATTCACCTGTAGCTGTGATAGATATCTTCTTGCCAGCGCGTTCGATGACAAATGTAAGAGGCTTTCCTTCGGAGTTTGCAATCGTATTGACGCCGTTTTCCCATGAAGAAAGCATCTCGCCATTGATTGAGATTACGCGATCTCCTGCAAGAAAGCCTGCAGTAGCTGCAGGTGAGGCGGCTTCAACTTTATTGATTGCAGGTGGGTAATCGGTATAACCAGTACCGGCAAAGACAGTGAAGAGAAGAATGAATCCGATTACAAAGTGGGCAAATGAACCTGCACCTAGAACGATGAGTTTCTTGCCTGAGGATGCTCGCCAAAATGCGCGTTCTTCTTCGGCATCGGGCATTGCATCAGTTGGAGTCATTCCCTCGATGCGGCAGTAACCGCCTGCAGGAATGGCCTTGATTCCGTACTCGGTTTCACCACGGGTGATAGACCAAAGTCGCTTACCAAATCCCACGAAGAATTCAGAGACACGCATTCCAAATTTACGAGCGGTAATAAAGTGCCCAAACTCATGAATCATCACAGAGATCAAGAGAGCAACAACGAATGCGATGACACCAAGAATGTTAACGAAATCGATATTCATTATCTTCCTACCTTTGTGAGCATGAGCTGAGTTGCCTTTCTAGCATCCTCTTCTATAGCACTGACATCTGAAACATCTCGAAGGGTTGGAAGTGAATTTCCTTCGAATTGAGAAACTATCTTCTCCACAGTAGGGATGATCTCGACGAAGTTAATTGATCCAGCGATAAATGCTGCAACAGCAACTTCATTAGATGCGTTAAAGATCGCAGGTAGCGCTCCCCCGGACTGACCACAATGGCGCGCCAGGTTGACTGCAGGAAATCGATTGTGATCAATCGGTGCAAAGCTCCAAGTTGCAGATTGTGACCAATCCAATGGCGCAGTTGCACCCTCAGTACGGTGGGGATAGTTAATTGCCAAAGCAATCGGCCCCTTCATATTAGGAGGAGATGCCTGTGCGATTGTGGAACCATCTTTGTACTGCACCATCGAGTGAACAATGGATTGTGGATGAATTACTGCCTCAATATCGAAGTAAGGAATATCAAAGAGGTAGTGCGCCTCAATAATCTCAAGACCCTTATTCATCAAGGTTGCAGAGTTGATTGTGACAACAGGTCCCATCGCCCAGGTGGGATGTGCAAGTGCCTCTTCAAGGCTCACACCTGATAAATCTTCTCGATCTCTAAAGGGGCCACCACTTGCAGTCAGAACCAACTTTGCTACATCTTCACGGCGATTGCCTTGTAAACACTGCCAAATTGCTGAGTGCTCTGAATCCACTGGAAGGATTTGATTGGCTGCAGCTTTAGGCATTACCAGTGGACCGCCGGCGACAAGTGACTCTTTATTTGCCAGAGCCAACTGGTTTCCTGCTTCAATTGCAGCAAGGGTTGGAGCTAAACCGATGGAGCCTGTAATTGCATTGAGAACAACATCGCAGAGCATTGCGGCAATCTCGGTCGAGGCTTCCACGCCATCAATGACTGTGACTCCCGGTAGAGCCTGTCGAATTAAATCGCCGTTCTGAATGGTTCCAACGACCTTAACTCGATACCTCTTGGCCTGAGCGATTACAAGATCGGGATTATTTCCCGCAGAGGTAATTGCTAGTACTTCAAATAGATCAGGGTTGCTATCGACAATCTCCAGCGCCTGGACACCGATAGATCCGGTGGAGCCGAGAATGATCAGTGAGCGCATCATTTAACTGCGCGCTTACGTCCCACAATTTGCGCAAGAATTACCGTGGTAATTGCAATGATGAACATTCCAGAACCGATGACATTTGCCTGAGGTGGAATTCCCTTTTGGGCTGCAGTCCATACAAATGTAGGGAATGTATCGAGAGTGCCCGAGTTGAAGTTAGTGATAATGAAGTCATCGAATGAGAGGCTAAATGCCAGGAGCGCAGCTCCGGCGATTCCTGGAGCAACCAATGGGAAGGTTACTCGACGGAATGTCTCGAACTCATTGGCATAGAGATCCATAGCTGCCTGCTCAAGGCGTGGATCGAGGGAGGCAATACGTGCCTTTACCGTGACCACCACAAATGAGATACAGAACATGACATGCGCCAGAACAACAGGCCAGAATCCAAGATTGACGCCCATTGAGAGGAAGAGTGATGCAACGGAGGCACCAAGAACAATCTCTGGTGTTGCCATTGGCAAGAAAATCAAGAGATTAGTTGAGGAGCGACCACGGAATCTGTGGCGAGCAATTGCGAAGGCAATCATCGTTCCAAGGATTGTTGAAATCAGAGTTGAAATCAGGCCAATCTGAATTGAGTAACCCAATGCAGTACAGACCTTGTTATCGATGCCGCACGGTGATAACCAGTTATCGAAGGTGAAGCCCTTCCAAACAAGGTTAGAGCGGCCACCATTGTTAAATGAGAAGGCGATTGTGTAGATGATAGGAATAAGAAGATATGTAAATGCAATCACCACATAGATGCGGATGAGATTGCGCTGGAACCAGCGAGATACTTTTCTCATACCAGCTCCTCTGTTCCAGCTTTACGGATGTAGAGCGTGACCAAGATCAGAATCGCTGCCATCAAGCTAAATGAGAGAGCTGAGGCTGTTGGGTAATCGAGGGAATCAAAGTGCCTGGAGGCGATGACATTTCCAATCATCTTGTCATTAGGCCCACCCAAAATATCTGCATTGACATAGTCACCTGCTGCAGGGATAAAGGTCAATAGAGTTCCAGCAACAACTCCAGGCATTGATAGCGGCAAGGTCACTTTGCGGAATGTTTTGAATCCATTTGCATAGAGATCACCTGCTGCTTCAAGAGTACGAGGATCGATGCGATCGATTGATGCATAGAGCGGCAAAGTCATAAATGGAAGGAAGTTATAAGTCATGCCCGCGACAACAGCTAAAGGAGTAGATGTCAGAGTCGTTGCTGGCGAGATGATTTCAAGGTTTCGAAGTATGGGAACGACAAATCCGTTCTCACCCAAAATCTGCTTCCAAGCAACTGTGCGTAGAAGAAATGATGTAAAAAATGGCGCTACAACGAGAACGAGTAGAACGTTCTTCATCTTGCCTACCTTAAAGGCGATTGCATATGCCAATGGATATGCAATCAATAGCGCCAAAATGGTGGCAAGTGATGCAAAGAGGAATGAGCGACCGAACTGCTCTTTATTGTCGATGAAAGCGTTTACGTAATTACTAAAGGCGTAAGTCTGCTCGAACTGCCCGACATCTCCCCCTTCAATCTTGGTCTGCGTTGAAGTCTGCGCAAGATTGACGATAGGAAGAATGAAGAAGAAGAGAAGAAACGCAAGACCAGGTAGCAGTAAGAGATAAGGCGTACGTGGGCTTGAGATGCCTGACTTACTCATCGTCGGCGATGATCTCTTCTGGATTCACCTCGGTGCCAGCTTCAGCATCTTCATCACCGCGAAGACCGAAGGTAAAGCCTGGCTCCCAAGAGATATTTACTGGCTCGCCCACGTTAAATGGAGCGACTCCATCGTCATTTTGCTCAAAGACCATGAGCTCTTGACCCCATGGCATCAAGACTTGGTACTGAGTTGATACGCCGATGTAAGAAACATCTTCGACCTTTCCGCCAGAAAGGATGTTTCCGTTGACCGCTGTTTCAAGGCGAGAGATACGGAACTTCTCAGGGCGGATTCCTGCAAAGATTGAATTATCGACAGCATGTGAACGGTTCTTAGCCAAAGAGACCTTCTGACCGAAGAGGTCGACAATATGGTTTGAGCCATCATTGCCTGTAATTGTTCCCTTAATGAGATTTGATTGACCAAGGAAGTTGGCTACGAAAGCTGTCTTTGGATTGTCATAAAGATCTGCAGGAGATCCCAACTGCTCAATCTCGCCCTCATTCATTACTGCAATCGTGTCAGCCATTGTCATAGCTTCTTCTTGATCGTGAGTAACGTGCACGAAGGTAATTCCTACTTCTCGCTGAATCCACTTGAGCTCAATCTGCATCTGACGACGAAGCTTGAGATCGAGTGCACCGAGTGGCTCATCGAGCAGCAACAGCGCAGGGCGATTGACGATTGCTCGTGCAAGTGCGATGCGCTGTTGCTGTCCGCCTGAAAGCTGTGTCGGCTTGCGCCCTGCAAGATGAGAAAGCTCTACGAGATCGAGAGCTTTCTCAACTTGATCCTTGACATCTTTGATACCACGACGGCGAAGACCGAATGCGATGTTTTCAAAGATTGTCAGGTGAGGAAATAGGGCGTAATTCTGAAAAACGGTATTGATTGGACGCTGATATGGCTTCGTAAAGGTGATATCAGTGTCACCAAGAGAGATTGTTCCCTTGGTTGGCTCTTCAAGGCCGGCGACCATTCTCAATGTGGTGGTCTTACCGCAACCCGATGGTCCAAGGAGTGCAAAGAAAGAACCTTCGGGAATTGTTAATGAGAGATCATTAACTGCAGTGAAATCACCGTAACTCTTAGTTACGTGATTGAGACGGAGATCGCCGCGCGCTGAAGAGATTGATGACAACTTAGTTACCAGCAGCCTTTTGGAATGCTTCTGTCCAAGAAGTTTCCTCTGCAGGTGTAAGTGACTTGAAGACGTTAAGGCGTGAGAGTGTCTTCTCTGTTGGGAAGATGTACTCAGACTTTGCAAGCTCAGGATCGAACTTTGCCATCTCCTCTTGTGCACCCTGAACTGGCGTTACGTAGTTAACGTAGGCGGCAACTTCAGCTGCAACAACTGGGTCGTAGTAGTAGTTAATGAGTGTCTCAGCGTTCTTCTTACCCTCAGCAGATGCTGTTGATGGGATGAGGAAGTTATCGCCTGAGATCGTTCCACCTGACTCTGGGATGGCGAAGTCGAACTTGCCTTCGTTCTCAGTTGCAAGCTGGAACATATCGCCTGACCAACCTATAACAGCTGTTGCATCGCCTGAGATGAGATCTTCCTTGTATTCATTGCCCTTGACGCCGCGAATCCAGCCATCTGCAATCTTCTTCTCAAGGAACTCAACTGCTCCGAGGAATTGAGCCTCTGTCACCTTAGTGACATCGACGCCCTGTGAGAGCAAGATGATTCCGATGGTGTCACGCATCTCTGAAAGAACAACAATCTTTCCCTTGTTCTGTGGTGTCCAAAGATCATCAACTGACTTCATACCCTTTGGGTTAACAGCAGTGTTCCAACCAAGACCACCCATGATTCCCTGATACGTCAGTGATGAATCGCGGTTTGGATCAAATGATGGGTTTGCAAGAGAAGACAAGATGTTCTTTGCATTTGGAATATTTGCCTTATCAAACTTTTGTGTATAGCCAAGACGAATGAAACGTGCTGCCATCCAGTCTGTTGGTGTGATGAGGTCATAGCCAATATCTTCACCAAGCTTGAGCTGGCCTTGCACCTTTCCGAAGAACTCATCGTTATCGTTGATATCTTCTGAATAAATTGCATCAAGACCAAACTTCTCTTCAAATGCATTCAGAGTTGGATAGCTTGTGCCTGACTCATCTACATCTAAGTAGAGTGTCCAGTTTGCCCAACGAACTGTGCTTGCAGCATCAGATCCTGAACCACCACATGAAGCGAGCGCTGATGCACCAGCTACTGCTCCTGCGCCTGCAAGAACTGCACGACGTGAGATGCGTGAATTAAGGATTGAACGTGCTTCAGGTGAGAGTGCTTTCTTAGCCATCAAGGGCTCCTTTTTAATAATCGAGCAGCGAGGGTGGGTCGCTGATCGAGCCGGTGTAAGGGACGGTTTTGCAGGGCTCATTATGTAACCCCCAGGCCTATAGGCCAAACCTAAATTGGCTCAAGTGAGAGATTTTTTTGAGGCAATTTTCGAGTCAGTAAGGGGCTCTCTCGAGCGTGAAATTAGCCGTTGAGGTTTGTCATCACATGCTTGATGCGGGTGTAATCCTCAAAGCCGTAGCTGGAGAGGTCCTTGCCGTATCCACTGCGCTTATATCCCCCGTGAGGCATCTCGGCCACGAGTGGAATATGGGTGTTAATCCAGACACAGCCGAAGTCAAAGGCCTTAGCCATGCGCATTGCGCGGCCGTGATCCTTGGTCCAGACAGATGACGCTAATCCGTAATCGACGCCATTGGCCATCGCAACCGCCTCAGCTTCATCCTTAAACTTCTGAATGGTGATGACAGGGCCAAAGATCTCATTCTGGATCATCTCATCGCCCTGCTTGAGGTCTGCAATAACGGTAGGTGTGATGAAGTAGCCCGGCAAGCCTGATGGCTGACCACCAGCGACGATGCGAGCATGCGATGGTGTGCGAGAGATAAAGCCTGAAACACGCTCGAATTGGTTGGCGTTATTAACCGGCCCAACAAGGACATCTTGATCAGGGTTACCCATTGCGATCTGGTTTGTCGCCTGATCTGCAAGTAGCTTGACCATCTCTTCATAGACACCCTCTTGGACAATGACGCGTGTTGCCGCTGTGCAATCTTGGCCAGCGTTAAAGAATCCTGCCACCGCGATGCCCTCTGCGGCTGCTTGAAGATCAGCATCATTGAATACAACAACTGGCGCCTTTCCTCCCAGCTCAAGGTGCACACGCTTAAGTGATTGAGCTGCAGAAGATGCAACAGCAACTCCTGCACCTACTGAACCAGTAATTGAGACCATTGCAGGCGTGGCATGTTCTACAAGAAGTGATCCGGTCTTGCGCTCACCTGTAACAACGTTGATGACTCCATCTGGCAAGAACTCTGACATCACCTGTGCCATCAAGACTGTTGATGCAGGTGTTGTATCACTTGGCTTAAGGACAACGGTATTTCCTGCAGCAATGGCAGGAGCCCACTTCCAGACAGCCATCATCATTGGATAGTTCCAAGGGGTTACCTGTGCACACACTCCAACTGGCTCGCGGCGAATGAAAGAGGTCATTCCGCGCATGTATTCGCCAGCTGACTTTCCTTCAAGGTTTCGTGCGGCACCTGCGAAGAAGCGGATTTGATCAACCATTGGCGGAACTTCCTCTGAGGCTGTGAGCCCCATTGGTTTGCCGCAGTTCTCAGATTCAGTGGCAACGAATTCATCTGCACGTGCCTCAATTGCATCTGCAATCTTGAGAAGAGCGCGCTGTCGCTCTGAGGGAGTCGAATCGCGCCAATCAGTAAAGGCGTTTGAAGCGGCCTTCATTGCTAGATCTACATCTGCAGCATTTGAAACAGGAGCAGTGGCAAATGGTTGACCGGTTGCAGGATTGATCAGGGTTGTGACCTCACCTGATGAGCTATCAACTGACTTACCGTTAATAAAGTTTTGTAGCTTCTTCACTGAATTACTCCTGACCTTTTGTGGCACGAACAAGTTGGTCACCATGATCGTGTGGGTGTTGCGTGTAGGAATCTAACCATTTATCAATTGTAAATTTGCCTGATTCAGAGTGTGTACCGAATTTCTTCAAATCACTCTCAGATAGCCGCTGAAGTAAGTCAAAAGATGAGGCACGTACGGCTGTAAAAACTGCAATTGAATTCCCGACTGGTGCATCGATGTATCCGAGTTCTTTGCATTCGGCCCATGCTGACTCGTCATAGCCTTGAATGACGGAGCCCTCTGGCTCAGCGACCAGTCGCCGTAAGCGAGCATATGATTGTGCTTCTGAGTCAGCCATGTGGTGAATTACTTGACGGGCAGACCACCCATTCGGATGTCGAATATCGAGAAGTTTGACGGGGGTACCTGTGGCGAGATTGGCAAAGTATTGTGTAGCCGACTGATACGCAAGCACTCTCTCCCGAAGACTCATACGGGTGATTCTAACTACGAATACTTGGCCGTTTCAATAGTAACGCTAACAACTTGGGCAGCAACCGCCCGAGGGTAGGTAAAGACAACGGAGTAGACACCTGTTGCCGGTGTGTAATCAATGAGCTCGTAATTATCGGCAAATCCAATATCGCGACCTTGTGGATCGATCAATGAAACGGCGTCATATGCCCAAGCATCATAGGCAGCCTGGTTAGCACCAGAATAAGTTGTATTTGTAATCTTCATGACAAGCGATGTCGCTGTCACAGAATCAGTTGATGCCGATGTGGGACCTGCGCCGAGATACATATTCAGCGGTGTTGTGCTTCCTGTAGGGAAGAACTTAATTCGAAAGATTGTGTTCTTACATGCGCGAGGATCAAGACCGTAGAGATTGACGTTTGCCACATATGTGTTCTGTGCGCCTTGGCCACTCGTCAGGCCTACGCCCACCCATTGATCACATGCTTTGATCTGGAAGATTCCTTGACCAAACTCTTTGCGTCCACCGCTGAGCGAGATATTTGCGGCAAATGTTGTGCCGAGCAAACCGAGAATCACAAAGAAGATGCCAAGATTGATTCTTGCGCGCTTAGAACGTGGAACTGATTCTTCAGAGATTCCGTCTTCAAAATCATCAGGGTCTGCAGAGCCATTAAAGTACGTCATGACCCTCCCCTACGGCGCAATCCAGTTATCGACTGAAACGGCGATTCCGTTCACAGTGGTGACCGTAATCTTACCTGTGGCGGCACCGCCTGGAACCGACCAAATCTTGATGGAAGTGTCATCCATTACATGGTTTGAGTTCGAATTTGTGGTCAAAGTCGCTGTTTTATTGCGCCAGAACTTCACCACGGTATCTAGGTTATAGGTTGCACCGAAGCCTGATCCTCTGATGATCCAATGCTCTGGGATACAGAAAGAGTTGATACAGACCGAAGAGACATATTCGATAGCCGAGATGGTTGGCGCAGAATTAGGGCTCAGTGCCACAGAGGTCGCACCCGTAAGGCCGATTCCTGGACCGCTTCCCACTTGATTTGTGGGTTGTGAGAAGACATATGCCATGAAGTAGACCTGAACTGTTGCAGATTCAAGAAGGTAGTTCTGTGACTCTGCCTTGACCACGCGTAGCTCGCAATAGCTAGTAGTTGTAGCAGATGATGTAAGAACCTTATTTGAAATAGCACAGTTAGGCGCAGTTGCTACGCCAGTAAGGGTCTCAGTGACCACACCATCTCCTGAACCACCCAGCAATGTGATTGTAAATGGTGAACCCACTACCCCACCGTAGAGAGAGACATTGAGTGGTTTTTGATTGGCCTTATTGATTCTTGCCGTGCTCGTCTCATAGACCACAGCTAGGTAATTACTCTGCAATCCGACTTGGAAGGAAATATCAGTACCCATAACGGTATAGGTGTCGGCATTTGTTGGAACCGTCGCGCTCAAACTATAGGACGTTGATGAGAACTTCGTGGTGACAGTTGCTGTGTCTGAGTTCTTCAGACCTCTAATAGTTGGCTTCGGGTATTGCGTTATTGGAGATCCGTTATAGACAGTCACCGTTGCTGTATCCATGGTGACAGTGATTGTGTCCGCCTTTGCAAT
>JACCDN010824450.1_pt1 | contig 19630 bp, 19 predicted proteins | sample 7441691 | NCBI WGS metagenome assembly JACCDN01 (sample SAMN15323439, study PRJNA562643) | freshwater metagenome | isolation source: river surface water | place: USA:Blue River Watershed | collected 2017-08-16 | reverse complement strand
TTTAGGAGGCGATCAATTATCGTTAGCAAATCCAGAGAAATGCTAGATTATGCTTTAGCCTTATTTACTCGTTATCGTATCAATGGATCTATTGATGAACTCATAACGTTAGTTAGGTGAAACTCTCGTAAATAAAGTGTTGGGGACGGTGAAAAAAAATAATGAATGTTTTGCAGTGGTTGAAACAGGTGAAACAATAATGTTACGCAAGGAGCAAAAATGTTAAAAAAAGTGCTGTTTTCGATTCCTATTTGCGTAGGGATGATATTATTGATGTTGCTTCATCCCTTGTATGCTGAGGATGATAGTTTAAATTTGGATTTTACCAATGCACCTGTTCCGCAGATTTTAGCAACAATTGCGGAATTAGCAGGAATGAATCTGGTACTTGATCAATCTGTAACAGGGACGATGAGTTTACATGTGAATCATATGAATTGGCAACAAGCCTTAAATTTAGTCTTATCTACCGAACATTTAAGTTTAAAAACAATGGGTAACACTTGGTTTGTTAGTGATAATGAAACCATGGTTAATACTTTGAAAACGGAAGGGCAACTCACGAGTGCCATGGACCAAAGCTTACCTTTAGAAACAGTGCTTTTGCCCTTGCATTATGCCAATGGTCAGAACCTTATTGATGTGATTAGTCACGATAAAGCACTTTTAAGCGCACGGGGTCAAATCGCTTGGGATCAGCGTACCAATACGCTAGTTGTCACGGATACGGATAGCCATGTGGCCGATATTCATAGCGTGGTTAATAGTTTAGATGTTCCTGTACAGCAAATCCATATTGAAGCGCGAATTGTGGTCGTGGATAAATCAGCACTGCAAGCTTTTGGTGTGCAGCTAGATAATGGAGCGACCAATGCGATGAATTTGTTGGGATCCATTAGTTCAGCTACTTTGAATTTAGGGATCGCCAATCCGGCTGGGACAATTGGTTTTGGGCTGGGGACTTTGGCAGGCAATGAGCTTGATTTGCAACTTCAAGCCTTAGAAACTTCAGGTGATGGTAAGGTGATTTCCGCACCAGAACTTACGGTATCTGATAACCAAGAAGCAGACATTCAACAGGGTAGTGAAGTTCCATTTCAAACTTCAACTTCAAGTGGTGCAACTCAAATCGAATATATTCCAGCAACTTTAGGGCTCAAAGTGACCCCAGAACTTACCCAAAATGGGGAAATTAACTTGGTACTACAAGTAAATAAAAATTCAGTGAGTAATGAAGTTGGGCCTTCAGGCAATATGCCGATTATCAATACTTCGCAAGTGAATACCAATGTGCTGGTGCATAATGGACAGACGATTGTCTTGGGTGGAATTTATAGTGAAGAGGATGTTCATGCCAACAAACAAGTTCCAGTTTTGGGTGGAATTCCTGGCATTGGTTGGCTATTTCGTAATTCTCAGGATTCACAAAAGTATACCGATCTTCTTATTTTTGTGACACCGAGTGTGGTTGCAAATGGCGATCAAAATGATTGAAACGATTATATTGATCAATTGGGGAATACGAGTGAGAGTAGAAACAGCGACTGACGCAAAAACCCATTTTGGCCATTTATTATAAGGCATAAAAAAACACCTAAGCCAAATAGGTATTAGGTGTTTGAGCAAGGGTGCTATTTTCGTTTAGCGCGTGGGTGGGCAGTTTCATATATTTTTAATAAATGCTGAAAATCAAGGTGAGTATAAATTTCGGTGGTGCTGATATTGCTATGGCCTAAAAGCTCCTGTACTGCACGTAAATCGCCACTTGATTCTAATAAATGTGTGGCAAAAGAATGGCGCAACATATGCGGATGTAAATCCGTACCTTTTTTAAGTCCAAAGGCTTTAAAGCGATACTCGACGTTGCGAGGTGAGATTGCCGTGCCACGTTTACTCACAAAAACATGCGGGCTGGTATCATCAGCAAATTGCGGGCGAATGGTGAGCCAGGCCTCTATTGCTTTACGTGCTACATCGCCAAAAGGAATAATCCTGGTTTTTTGGCCTTTACCGGTTACGGTGAGGAGTTGTTCACTCCAAGAGATATCTTGCAGTTTTAAGTTACACAATTCTGAAAGACGCAAACCAGAACTGTAAGTGAGCTCGAGCATAGCAGTATCGCGGATGGCAAGTTCGTTATCCTCATCTACCTGGTTAAGCATGGCATTGGTAGAATCCACATGCATTGCTTCAGGCAAACGCTTGGGCAATTTTGGCGATTTCACCTCCAAAGCGGGATTATTATTCACCATGCCTTGCTTTATCAAAAAGCGATAAAAGCTACGGACACTTGCTAACATGCGACGAATCGAATTCGCAGATAAGCCTTGGCTGTGTAGACTCGCAAGCCAAGACTGCAAATGTTTGGCCGTTACCTGTTTCCAGGTGATTTTATAGGTTGTTAAATAGATGGAAAGCAGTTCTAAGTCGCGTTGATAATTTTTACGCGTGTGCTCAGAATAATGTCGCTCGGCAAAAAGATAATTAATGAAACTGTCAATATTGGCGTTCACAGATATACTCAAAGACTAAGTTTAAAAAATGCTTATCATTCGGTAGATCATCTAAAAGTGCGCGTGCAGTGCTAATTTCTTGCACTAGAAAATTTTCTGCACCTGTTAAGCCAAGCAAGTGAGGAAAAGTTGATTTTTGTGATTGCATATCTTTCCCAGCAGTTTTACCTAGTTCGTCGCTAGTCTTTTTTACATCAAGAATATCATCTTGAATTTGAAAGATCAGGCCAACTTTATTTGCAAACTCAGTTAAAGGTTTGGCAATTGTATCAGGTGTTTCAGCGTAAATTAAAGGTAAGGCAATAGTTGCTTCAATCAGAGCTCCGGTTTTTAAGCGATGTAACAGTAAAAGTTCATCTAAGCTTAAAGATTTTTTTTCACCGTCTAAATCAAGGTACTGTCCACCTGCCATACCTAAAGGGCCTGACTTAGCTGCAAGTACATTCACCATTTTGAGTCGCTTTAAACTATTAAAATACGGAGTGATGGTCCCGCTTAAGATTAAGAATGCCTCAGTGAGGAGAGCATCTCCAGCCAAGATGGCCACTCCTTCGCCAAAAGCAACATGACAAGTAGGTTTACCACGACGTAAAACATCATTATCCATAGCAGGTAGATCATCATGAATGAGTGAGAATGCATGGATGGCTTCAATGGCTGTGGCATAAATTTCTAATTCTTCCTCTGGCACGTTTAAATAAGCACCGGCTGCAAAAGTCAACATGGCCCGAATACGTTTACCCCCATCGATAGAGGAGTAGCGCATTGCAGCAAAGAATTGTTCCAACGCGGGTATTTTACTAATGAGCACTTTACGTAAGAGGGCATCTACACGTGAATGGCAGAGTTTTTGCCAAATTTCTAGAGAGGTGCTCATTGTTTGCTTTCACCTAAGATATGCACTTTCTGCTCAGCTTCAGTGAGTAACTGTTGGCAATTTTTGATAAGGCCAACTCCTTCTTCATATAAACTAATAGCCTGATCTAAGGGAATTGCTGGGCGTTCTAATTCAGTCACAATTGCTTCAATGCGGGCAAGTTGATCTTCAAAAGGAACAGTTTTTTTGGTCGTTTTTGCCATAGCTTTCTCATCTAAGTTTCAGGTCTCTATCCTACTCTGTTCGTAACTTTTTTCCAATTGCCTTCATCGTGTAGATAAGTCGGTTGTAATTGGTTTGGATCTAACAAAATTTCTCTTCGGGCAATTTTAGTTGTAGCAAGAGCAAGTAATTGTTCGCCGGTAAAAGTAGGAATGGGGCTAAAGCTAGGGGGGGCATTGGTAAAGCGGTGAAACGTTTCTTGACCTTGAAAATAGCGATAATAACCTTGCATTCTCGCATCTAGAATCACTTCGTCACAGCCTAATGTTTTGGCCATTAATGCTAGATGACTAATGGCAATTACAGGTTTCTGGCAACCAAACGCAAGTCCTTGAGTAACAGCGACAGCTAAACGTGTACCGACGAAACTCCCTGGACCTACGCTAGCAGCAAAATAGTCGATATCTTGCAATTGTAAATTGGCATTGCATAGTAAGTTTTTAACTGCCGGTAAAATAAATTGATTATGTTCTAATTGTTTAAAATTGGAAGCTTCATAAATAGTACCATTTTGAGTTTTTAGTGCCACAATGCCTTGGGCGCTTGAAGTGTCCATGGCGAGCAGAATCAAAACTTCATCCCGCCCATACCGCCAAATCCACCAGGAGGCATGCCACCCGGCATCATATTGCGCATCTGGCTCATCATCTTCATCATACCCCCACCTTTCATTTTCTTCATCATTTTGCTCATTTGGTCAAACTGTTTGAGTAATTTGTTCACCTCTTGAATATTGGTGCCTGAGCCGTTAGCAATACGATTTTTGTGGGAATTTTTGATAAAATCAGGATAACGGCGCTCTTTGGGGGTCATTGATTGAATGATTGCAAGCATACGTTTGATATTTTTATCATCAACTTTGCTTTTCATTTGCTCAGAAATATTACCCATGCCAGGAATCTTATCAATCAACGAAGAGATGCCTCCCATATTCAGCATTTGTTTAAGTTGTTCAGCAAAATCATCAAAAGTAAAGCCTTTGCCTTGGATAATTTTTTTAGCCATGGCTTGGGTTTTGTCTTTATCAACTTTTTGTTCTAAAGTTTCAATCAACCCTAAAACATCTCCCATTCCTAAAATGCGTGAGGCCATTCGTTCAGGATGGAAAGGTTCTAGAGCATCTGTTTTTTCGCCAATGCCGATGAATTTAATGGGGGCACCAGTAATCGCACGAATTGATAAAGCAGCACCACCACGAGTGTCACCATCGAGCTTAGTGAGGATCACACCGGTTAAAGGTAAAGCTTCATGAAAGGCTTTGGCCGTATTTGCTGCATCTTGACCAGTCATAGCATCCACAACAAAAAAAGTTTCAATCGGAGTGAGGGCTTTGTGTAGAGATTTGATTTCATCCATCATCTCTTCGTCAACATGCAGGCGACCTGCGGTATCGACGATTAAGACATCATAAAATTTCTTTTTGGCTTCATTAAGAGCAGTCTCGACAATTTTGAGAGGCTTTTGACTGGCATCTGAGGGGAAAACATCGATCTCTAAATCTTTGCCTAAAATTTGCAATTGTTCGATCGCCGCAGGGCGATAAACGTCGGCACTCACCATCAACACTTTTTTATTTTTCTGTTCACGAATCCATTTGGCTAGTTTGGCCGAAGAGGTTGTTTTACCTGAACCTTGTAAACCTGCCATTAAAATCACTGCCGGGGGCTGGGTTGCCAAATTTAATTCGGCTTGGTTCTCGCCCATTAAATCAGTGAGTTCACGTTTCACTACTTTCACAAAAGCTTGGCCCGGATTTAAACTCTTTGAAACTTCACGGCCCAAGGCACAGCGTTTTACGCGGCCTAAAAAGTCGGTGGTCACATCTAAAGCTACGTCAGCTTCAAGAAAAGCGTGGCGCACTTCTTTTAAGGTTTTTTTGATGTTGTCTTCTGAAATGCGGCCTTGGCCACGGATATTTTTAAGCGCAGAAGAAAGTCGGTCGGTTAGTGTTTCAAGCATAAGTTTCAATCTTAAAATGGGTAAGGAATTATAAAGCATTCACTTGACGAAAACAACGCATCGTGCTTCAATAAAACCCAAATTTTCGGAGAGCATTATGTCGGCTAAAACAATCGCTTTATTACAGCAAAAAGGGGGCTCGGGTAAAACAACGACCGCGGTCAATTTAAGTGGAGCACTCCGCGAATTAGGGTTTAAAGTGGTGATTGCCGATATGGATAAAGACAAGCCCGATGCTTGGAGTTGGGTCATCAAAAGCGAAAATATGCAAGATGTGGCGCAGCAAGTTGATGAAAAACAAGGGCGGGAACAAATTGCTGAGCTTAAAAAAAATTGTGATTTTCTAATTATCGACACACCCCCTAATTTCCAAACAGCGGCTTTGAAGGCGGCTTTATTGGCGGATCTGGTAATTATTCCCGCAGCACCAAGTGGTATGGATTTATCAGGTTTGTTGGAAGCTAAAGATTTAGCTTTAACTGCTAATCGCCCTTATCGCTTATTAGCAAACCGGATTGTGAAAAATACCAGTATGACCAAAAGTTTGCTTTCTGTTTTATATGACGATGGTAATGCTTTTGATACAGCTATTCCCCAGAGCGTAAAGTTTGTGGAAGCAGAAGCAGGAGGTCAATATATTGGTGACTACGCTAAAGAATCAGATGCTCACATTCAAACGCGCAAATTTGCACGAGAAGTAATTGCTTTTTTTGAGGGAGTAGCCCAGTGAGTAAAATTTTATTGCAAAACCGCAAACGCACCAGTGAGATGAGTAAAGCGGTTAGCGACATTAATCAAAGCAAAAAGGAAGAATTGTTGTCACTGAAATTGCAGACCTTGCAAAATTTAGCCGAGCGCATGGGTTCGCTTTTATCTTTGCCATTGGAAGCAATCCGCCCTGACCCACATCAGCCACGCAAAACCTTTAAAAACTTAGAAATTTTGGCCAAGAGTATTAAAGAGCAGGGCTTACTTCAACCGATTGTGGTGAAATCAGCAGGTAATCAGTATCAAATTATTGTAGGTGAACGTCGGTTTCGTGCCGCAGAATTGGCGGACCTTACGCATATTCCTGCAATTGTGCGAGAAAGTGAAGATGCTGATACGTTGATTCTACAATTACTTGAAAACGATCAGCGTGATCAGGTCTCGCCTTTGGAAGAAGCCGAGGCTTTACAAAAGCTGATCGATAAAATGAAACTTAGCAAGCAGAAAATTGCTGAAGAGTTAGGACGAGATGCTGCGTGGATTTCGCTACGTCTTGGATTGTTACAAGCGCACCCTAAAATTAAAGCCTTAATCACAAAAGAGAAAGTACAAGATTTACGTACTTTACACGAATTGCGTAAGCTTTCAGAAGAAGATCCTAAACTCTTTGAAACAGTATTGCGTAAAATGCAAGATTTTGATTTTCAAGGGGGGTATCGCAATTTAATTCGGGAAACGCGTCAGAGCGAACAAATTAAATCACCACCACACGTTTTAAAGGTAGAGTATCAGCAGGGTAATTTGTTGCTTTATATAAAGGGAAAGCGTAAGCCCGTTATGTTTGCAATAGATCAAACAACTTTAAAACAATTTGCAAGGTTAAAGTAAATTATTTGGCAATGCCGGCCCAATTTGTGGCTAAGACATAACGTCCTGTTTGCGATAACAAGAACAACTGATTGGGATGGGTTTTCATAATATCTGCAAAATAACCTTGATCCATTACAACATAAACAATTGTAGGTGAAGTTACTTTTAACCAAAATTCTTGGTCTGTAATGAGTACATGTTTATCAGGACAGACTGATTGACCATAAGTGAGTTCATCTTGCCAATTAACAATCTGAATAAATCGCTGTGTATAAAACGGAAAATCCTGATAATAATAGTTGTAATTAAAAAGCTCAGCATTGGGGTGGCTTTCTAATAAGTGATTGACGGTGAGTGCCAAAGGTTTGGTCGATTTATCAATATAAGGGGGTGCGATAATCCAGGCAATATTAAAAATAAGCCAAGAAAGTAGGAGTGTTACTAATAGCTTAGCTTGAGCTTTTTTATGATTTTTTTGCCATATATGTGCAGTGATCGGCCCGGTTAAAAGTGCAAGTGGTGGGATAACTGGTAATAAGTAAGTAGGCAAAATAGAGTTGGAAAAACCAAAAAAGAGAAAGATCACTAAAATCCACCAGATTAGAAAACTCTCGGTGGGGTGTTTACGTGGATTTAGAAAGAAGCGAATAACGAGCTTAGTATGGCGAAAAAGTACAAAAATCCAGGGCAAAAAGCCAGCAAAGAACAGAGCTATATACATAAATTTATCCATCTGTCGATGCATAATGGGAGTCGTAAAACGCAGGTATTGGTCAACATAAAAATATTCATGGAAGAAGGTTGGGTTTTGGTGTTGTGCAACTAAATGCCAAGGAATAGCAATTACTAAAAAGAGTAAAATGCCGCGAACCAAATGCATTTTAGACAATAATTTCCAATTACGGTTGAAGAGAAGCCATAAGATCAGAATCATACCCGGAAAAACCATGCCAATCAGGCCCTTGGCAAGAACAGCCAAGGCACTGCCAATGTAAGCAAGATACAGTAAGCTGGAATGTGATTTTCCATCGTTTAAAAGTTTGCTCCATGAGAGAAAGGCACATAGAGATAATGTTAAACATGCAGTTAAGGTAACATCGGTATTTACGAGATGAGTGATCGCAAAAAAAAGCAAAGAACTTGATAATATTAATGCGGCCCAAATGCCACTGATGCGATTAAAACAAATGCGTCCGGTGGTATAAACCATGAGACACATTGCAACAGCAAGTATTCCGTCTACTGAACGCACTGCCCATTCACTCATACCAAAAACCCATTCAAAAAAAGCAATCAGCCAATAAGCAAGAGGTGGTTTTTCAAAGTAAGGGAGGCCGTCAAGATGTGGGGTTGCATACGCATGAAGCAATAACATCTCTCGACCAATTTCCGCATAGCGTCCTTCATCGGGAATATACAAGGCAGGGATGCCTAAAACACAAAAATAAATAAAGCCAATGGTTAAGGCAAGCCAAAGTATATCAAAGGTCCAAGTGTTTTTGCGGAAAGTGGTAAGCAAAATCAAAAACCAAAAAATAAAAAGATATTTTTACATAAACGAACATACTTTGAAAAGGATACGCATAGGGACTGGGGTGAATGATGGGACTCGAACCCACGACGACCGGAATCACAATCCGGGACTCTACCAACTGAGCTACATTCACCATTACATTGGCGCGCCCGGCAGGATTCGAACCTGCTACCCTCGGCTTAGAAGGCCGATGCTCTATCCAGATGAGCTACGAGCGCAGAGCTATCCTTCAGGTTGCCATTCTCGCATGCGAGAATCCTAAAAGCATTAAAATCATTAGGATCTTCTATTCCATCAACCCCCATAAGATCGCGCCTTAGGTCTAAATGGTCGGGGTAGAGGGATTTGAACTCTCGACACCCTGCTCCCAAAGCAGGTGCGCTACCAGGCTGCGCTATACCCCGAACAAGGCGCGAATTATAGTCCGTTTTTAATAACAGGTCAAGAATTTTTTGTTTTATTTTTTATTTTATTCGGCATTTTGCAAGTGGCTCATTGCTAAATTGATCAAACCTCGCTAAGATATGAGTTTAAATCAATTGTTGAATATTTAGCGTGCATATTTTAATTACTAATGATGATGGCATTTTCGCATCAGGAATTACAGCCCTAGCTAATGCGTTATCTAAGATTGCGAAAGTGAGTGTCATTGCCCCTGATCAAAATCGCAGTGGTGTGAGTCGGGCGATTACTTTAGAAAATCCTTTACGCGTTATGAGAACCCCTAATACAAGCTGGTGGCAGCTTAATGGGACACCGACAGATTGTGTTAAGTTGGCCTTAGGTGGTTTTTTAAATGAAGAGCCCGATATGGTGGTTTCTGGAATTAATGCGGGCCCTAATTTGGGCGATGATGTCCTTTACTCTGGTACTGTGGGGGGGGCAATGGAGGGCCGGTTTTTGAAGTATCCGCCGATAGCATTTTCAGCAACTGGCGTGCGTCACGATCAGATGTATTATGAAACAGCGGCACGGGTTGCAGTTGAGCTTGTACAGCGTATTATTGCAGATCCTCCTGAGCCTGGGATTATTCTTAATGTGAATGTGCCTTCGATTCCTTATAAAGAGTTGCGAGGGATTGAAATGACTCGTCAGGGGGATCGACATCTCTCTGAGCCAGTTACGGCAGCAGAAGATGGTCGGGGGCGGCGTATTTTTTGGATTGGTGAAGTTGGTAAAATTAAAGATGGAGCCGAAGGGACAGATTTTCATGCAATTCATAATAACTGTGTTTCAGTTACTCCGTTGCAGATTGATTTGACAGCGCATCATCGTTTAACACATTTTCAATCTTGGTTAAAAAAATAGGAGGTTGCTGTGAAAAAGACCCAAAAATTAACTGTGATCCTTGCATTGGCTTTATTGGTTGGTTGTACTCAAAGTCCTGCTCCTGTTACCACTATTCAGCCGGCAGCACCGCCAGTTCCCCCAACTTATATTAGTTACGTGGTAGAGCAAGGGGATACGTTAAGTGGTATCGCTTCGCAATATCAAATGTCTTATATTGCCTTAGCGAGATTAAATAATATTGCGCCGCCTTATATGATTCACATTGGTGAGGTATTGCAAGTGCCTAACCCTGCAGTCGTTGCGGATAAAGTAGCTGCACAGCAGCAAGCATATGGAGGTGATATTAAACCCGTTAAGCAGGAAAATCAGATTCCAGCGCATAGCCTGAATTTATCGCAATATCAAGGACCTGCGCCTACTGCTGCTACAACAACTTCAACGTCAGTGTCTACGGCACCAGTGGCAACTACAACAGTGAAAACACCAACGACAGCAACTCAAGCACAGGCTGTGAACACTGGCCCGAGTGTTAATGTAACCAAGCAAACCACGGTGGAGCAAGTGACTTGGTCCTGGCCAGTTGCAGGGCAAATGGTACAAGGTTTCGGTCAGGGATCTGGGCTTTATGCCAAGGGCGTACAAATTCAAACAGCGCCCAATACAAAGGTTTTAGCATCTGCTGATGGAACAGTTATTTTTGTGGGTAATGGTGCTGATGGTTATGGCAAAATGATTATTATCAAATCTGCTAATAATTTCTTAACGGCATATACGAATTTAAATAGTTTTCTAGTGTCTCAAGGGCAAACAGTGCAACGGGGTACACCAATTGCAGTTGTAGGAACATCAAATAATACGCCTATGTTGCATTTTGAAGTGCGCAAATTTGGGACGCCAGTTGATCCAACAGAGTATTTACCCTCCTAAAAGGTATAGGCAATGAAAAAAATAACCAAAGCTGTTTTCCCCGTTGCAGGATTGGGGACACGTTTTTTGCCTGCGACGAAGGCTTCGCCAAAAGAAATGATGCCAGTGGTGGATAAGCCATTGATTCAATACGCGGTGGAAGAGGCTTTACGCGCAGGAATCACTGATCTTATTTTTGTAACTAGTAGTGCCAAACGAGCGATTGAAGATCATTTTGATCAGAACTTTGAGCTGGAATATAAACTCAAAGAGAAAGAAAAATGGGATTTGCTCAAAGAGGTGCAAGGCATGCCGCCTAAAGGTGTCAATTGCATTTATGTGCGGCAGCAAGAGGCCTTGGGCCTTGGGCATGCAGTATTATGTGCTAAAGACTTAATTGACAATGAGCCTTTTGCAGTGTTATTGGCTGATGATCTAATCGATGGTCCGGGACTTGATGAGATGGTGGATGTTTTAACACATAAACATGCTGCAGGAGTGCTTGCCGTGCAAGAAGTACCGCAAGATGAGGTGAGCTCCTATGGCATTGTATCCATCAATCAAGAAGGACGGATTCGTAATATGGTGGAAAAACCTAACTCCAAAGATGCACCTTCCAATTTAGCTGTAGTAGGGCGTTATATTTTGCCAGCGGAAATTTTCGCTGCATTGGAGCAAACCCAAAAAGGCCGAGGGGGAGAAATTCAACTCACCGATGGCATTGCCAAACTCTTGCAAGATCATGAAATTTTAGCGCATCGTTTTTCAGGCACGCGTTATGATTGTGGCGATAAGTTAGGATACCTCAAGGCTAATTTGCATTTAGGCTTGAAGCATCCCGAATGTGGTGCTGAGTGGCGGGATTACTTAAAAGAGATTACCAACCTGTAATCTCTTTAACACCTTTACCAATTTCCGCAGGGGATTTCACGGTGTGAACACCTGCTTTTTTAAGCGCAGCGAATTTCTCATCCGCCGTGCCTTTTCCACCAGAAATAATTGCGCCGGCATGTCCCATACGTTTACCAGCAGGAGCAGTCACCCCAGCGATATAGGAAACAACAGGTTTTTTTACGTATTGATGGATAAATTCAGCTGCTTCTTCTTCAGCAGTCCCCCCGATTTCACCAACCATAATAATTGCTTCAGTTTGTTTATCATCTTGGAATAATTTCAAGATGTCGATGAAGTTAGAACCGGGAATAGGGTCGCCACCAATTCCTACACAAGTACTCTGACCAAAACCTAAAGCAGTGGTTTGATGTACGGCTTCATAAGTTAAGGTTCCTGAGCGGGATACAATTCCTACCTTCCCTTTTTGGTGAATATAACCAGGCATAATCCCGATTTTGCACTCGCCAGGCGTAATCACCCCAGGGCAGTTGGGGCCAATTAAGCGGGAACCAGTTCCTTCTACATAACGTTTTGCTTTTAGCATATCTAAAACGGGAATCCCTTCAGTGATACAGATAATCAGTTCGATACCGCAATCGGCGGCTTCGACAATCGAATCCATACAGTAAGGTGCTGGAACGTAAATTACCGTTGCATCAGGTTTTACTTGATCTACAGCATCACGCACAGTATTAAAAACGGGTAAGCCTAAATGAGTTTGACCGCCTTTACCAGGGGTCACGCCGCCGACCATACGGGTTCCATAAGCGATGGCTTGTTCAGAGTGGAAGGTTCCTTGTTTGCCGGTAAAGCCTTGGCAAATGACTTTGGTTGTACTGTTAATTAAAATACTCATTATTTCACTCCTTTTGCAGCTGCAACCACTTTTTTAGCAGCGTCCGTAAATCCTGTCGCAGCAATAATATTCAATCCGCTTTCTGCTAGTTTTTTCGAGCCTAATTCTGAATTAGTTCCTTCCAAACGCACTACAACTGGAATTTTCACACCTACCTCCGCTACAGCATCGATAATTCCCTCGGCAATCATGTCACAACGGACAATCCCTCCGAAGATATTTACCAATACGGCTTTGACAGAAGGGTCAGACAAAATCAATTTGAAGGCTTCAATTACACGAGCTTTGTCCGCGCCGCCGCCAACATCTAAGAAGTTAGCGGGTTTTCCACCATTCAATTGAATAATATCCATGGTTGCCATAGCTAAACCCGCACCATTGACCATACAGCCGATATCGCCATCTAGCGAAACATAGTTAATACCATGGCGCATCGCTAGTTCTTCACGTGGATCTTCTTGTGAAGCATCACGCATTTCTTGTAAACGAACATGGCGATAAAGAGCGTTATCATCGATATTGATCTTTGCATCTAAGCAGTGCAAGTTTCCTTCGGTCGTAATCACAAGGGGATTAATTTCTAGGAGAGAGAAGTCAAAGTGTTCAAACATTTTGGCTAATCCCATGAAGATTTTGGTGAATTGACCTACTTGGACATCGTTCAAACCCAATTTAAATGCAAGTTCACGTGCTTGATAGGGCTGCGGGCCAACTAATGGATCAATTTCAGTTTTAAGAATTTTTTCTGGGGTTTTATGTGCGACTTCTTCAATTTCAACTCCACCTTCAGTTGATGCCATGAATACAATGCGACGAGTTGCACGGTCAACAACCGCACCTAAATAAAGTTCTTTCGCGATATCAGTACAGCTTTCAACAAGAATAGTATTGACTGGCTGACCATTGGCATCGGTTTGATAAGTAACTAAGCGAGTACCAAGCAGGCGATCACAAAACGCTTTGATTTCATCATTAGTTTTAACGAGTTTTACGCCACCGGCTTTGCCGCGACCACCAGCATGTACTTGGGCTTTGATCACCCACATATTGCCGCCGATTTTTGTGGCGGCATCAATGGCTTCTTGTGCCGACTTGACCGCGAATCCTTTTGATACCGGTAACCCATATTCAGCGAAGAGCTGTTTACCTTGATATTCGTGTAAGTTCATTCCATTCCTTAAAGTGTGAAAAACCGCGTCACTCTATCATATTTACCTAAAAAAATAAAATGGGGATTGCATAAAATGGTATTGACTTTTTTATATTCATATATACAATAAATGTATCGATGTTTTAGGGGAATACGATGCAATTATCTGAGCTGATTAAAATACTACAAGAAGACTATCCTGTTGCTGAAGATCAAAAATCCTTGCGTTATAGCGACGAATATGAGCTACTTGAAACGGAAATTCAAAAACTAACTTCCCTGCATGGAGGAAAGCCGGATCATCAAATAGTCATTGATAATGGTATTGTGCTGTTAAAGCAAGGTAGCACACAGCCTTATGTGGTCACTGCTATTGCCTATGCTATGCTTGAACAATACGCTTGGCCTGGGTTTTTAGAGGGGATCCGTTTTGTAGGGAGTCATTTAAAAGGCGGAGATCAGTTTGGTCAGTGGTTGGTAGAACGTTATCAGCGTTACTTAGATGCTCATCCTATTAATGGATTAGGGAAAGATTTTATTGCTAAAATCTTGGAAGCTCTAAAGACCTGGAATTTAGACGGAGTAATTACGTTAATTCGGCCATTTGAAGATCAAAAAAAGCGGGTTAAGTTAGAGGAAGATGCGCGTGAACGCCAAACCAAGCTTGATGAAGAAAAACGCCAACGTGAGGCAGAGGCTGCATTAAACCCTACTATTATACAAGAAAACGAGGAAATTTTTGAAGCTCGTGAGGATGCGTATCTTGATTTTATCAAGCAAAACCCATTTGAATTTTCAGCATATAAGTATAGTCGTGCCGAAATGTGGTGGCGTTTGCCTTTAAGTGCTCAAGAACTCCTTAACATTATTGATGATCATAATTTGGATTGGGAGGGTTATTCTGCAGCCTTAAAGCTTAAGGCCACGCAAAAATATGAAGAAGCTTTAATTGCCTTTGAAACTTTGGCACATGCCTATCCTTATTTCCTGGAGTTGCAATGGCATATATGTGATTGTTTGGAAGCTTTAAATGCAGATGAAGCTTTATTGACAATGCTTAAAAATGAATGTCGGGAACTTTGTTCACGCTATCCCGAACTTGAAAACGCAAAAATTGACAATACTTATTTAATATGTAGCAAGCAAGCCAAAGCCTATTTTGGGATATTTCAGATGCTTAACAGCTAAGTTCGCTTTACAAACTCTGCTACAATCCATTTAATGCCTACATCGCGGAACTTGATGCGTAGGCGCGTTTGCTCGCCAGTACCTTCGACATCAAGGACGACGCCTTCACCAAACTTAGCATGGCTAACGGATTGGCCAAGTTGCCACTTAAGGGCTTCAGAATCCTGTCGCTTTGCACTCCCAGCGTGCTCATAGAGCTGCGCGTGCTTGTGGGGTCCCGCACCAAGCCACCCTTTATAGGCCTCAGTAGGTCGTGTAAAACGGAAATTGGCGCTTCTTGAACGGAATGGGTCTAGACAATGTGCGGGGATTTCATCTAAAAAGCGTGAAGGCGTTTGTGGTGTGGTTTCGCGGAAAAAGCGGCGTTGTTCAGCAAAAGACAAATACAATTTTTGCATAGCACGGGTCATGCCAACATAACAGAGGCGACGTTCTTCTTCTAAACGTGTTGGATCTTCATCCGCAGCTCGCGCTGGAAAAATTTGATCTTCCATGCCCACCATAAAAACGACAGGGAACTCTAAGCCTTTGGCTGAATGAAGTGTCATCATTTGTACAGCATCACCTACTGTGGCTTGATCTGCGCTCGACTCTAAAGAGGCATGTGCTAAAAACTCTGATAAAGAGCCATTTTCTATAAATTGCTCACGCGATAAATAAAATTCCTCTACGGCGGTCAGTAATTCTTGTAAGTTTTCGACTCGGCCCTGGCTTTTTTCATCTGGTTCAGCTTGGTAATAGAGGGTAAGATTGCTTGCGGTGAGAATCTTTTCAAATTGCACGGCAGGTTGCAGAGTTTTTGTTGTTTCTTGCAAGGAAATAACAAGGTTTTCAAATTGTCGTAGAGCCATGTCTGCGCGATTACTGAAAGCTTTTTGCTCTAAGAGTACTTGCATGCTTTTAAATAGTGAACGGTTAGTTGTTTTAGCATGTTCACGAATCTGTTCTAGTGTTTTTTCGCCAACTCCACGTGCGGGAAAGTTAATAATACGTTCAAAGGCAATATCATCATTTATATTAAGCACTATGCGGGCATAAGCTAGAGCATTTTTAATTTCCGCGCGATCAAAAAAACGTAAACCTCCATAAATTTTATAGGGTAATTTGTTTTGTAATAGCGCTTCTTCTAATACCCGTGATTGCATATTGGTACGGTATAAAATAGCAATTTCGTGTGGTCGAAATCCTTGCCGAAGCAGACTCTCAATTTCACTTGCCACAAAGCGTGCTTCATCAATTTCATTAAAAGCAGCATATAGAGAAATAGCATGACCTTCATCTCCCTCGCTCCAGAGTTCCTTGCCCAGGCGCGACTCATTGTTGGCAATTACTGCATTAGCGGCATTAAGGATAGTTTTTGTCGAACGATAATTTTGTTCGAGGCGAATCAATAAACCCGGGAAGTCTTTTTGGACACGATGAATATTTTCGATTTTAGCGCCACGCCATCCGTAAATAGATTGATCATCATCACCTACTACCATCAGTCTATTATTGGTGCCGATCAGTTGTTTGAGCCAGGCATATTGGATGGTATTAGTGTCCTGAAATTCATCCACTAAAACATAGACGAAGCGCTCTTGATAGTGCATTCGTATTTGAGGATGATCGCGTAATAATTCGAAAGTACGTAATAACAGCTCCGAAAAATCGACCACTCCATTATTGATGCAAGCATTTTCATATGCAGCATAAAGTTCTCGCATAATTTGATGGTGAATATCACGCTCTTTAAAGTGCAAATCTTTGGCGCGATAGCCTTGCTCTTTTTGGTGATTAATAAAATGTTGCACTTTCTCCGGAGCATAGTTGCGATCATCTAGATTTTGGTCTTTTAAAATACGTTTGATTAGGCGCAGTTGATCATCAGAATCCAAGACCTGAAAATCTTGTGGTAGGCCAGCCTCGGTGTGATGTACACGTAGTAGGCGATGGGCAATACTATGAAAAGTACCAAGCCATAAGCCTTGGCTAGATAAGGCCAAAATATTTTCAACCCGATTACGAATTTCTTTGGCTGCTTTATTGGTAAAGGTTACAGCAAGCATTTTGTGTAAGGGAATACCATGTTCGCGGGCAAGATATATCATACGATGTACTAATACACGCGTTTTACCACTGCCCGCACCGGCAAGTACAAGCATATGTTCAACGGGAGCTGTGACTGCATCACGTTGGGCAGGGTTTAGGTCAGCTAAAGAATGCATATACGCTCAACTTACAGAAGATATGTTATTATAGCTGAAAAAGCTTATTTCGACGAATATGAAACGCAAAAATGTAATGAAGGGGTTATTAAACGGTTATCGTGCTTTTCATAGTAAATATTTTGCCAAAGGGCAAGACAGTGTTTATAAAGGCTTGGTTGAAAAGGGGCAGTCTCCTAAAATTATGATGATTGCCTGTAGTGATTCCCGCGTAGATCCAGGTATTATTCTCAATTGTGAGCCTGGTGAGGTTTTTGTGGTACGTAATGTGGCAAATTTAGTTCCTCCTTGTGAAAATGATACTAAGCACCATGGGACGAGTGCAGCGTTGGAATTTGCAGTGTGCTTTTTAGAGGTAGAGCATATAATTGTACTAGGGCACACCCATTGTGGAGGCATTCGTGCCCTATTGGCTGGTGAAGCTAAGCCATCGTCTACACATGGGTTTATCGCCAGTTGGATGGATATCGCGCGCAGTGCCAAAACAAAAGCGATTGCAGAAAAAACCTCAGGCTTAGAACGTGAAAAACGCTGTGGTGAATATTCTTTAATGGCATCGATTGATAATCTGCATACTTTTCCGTGGATTAAAGAGAGGGTAGAGGCGGGTAATTTAAATTTGCATGCTTGGCACTTTGATTTAGAAACAGGAATGATTGAAAACTATAATCCTGAAACGCGGCAATTTGAAAATATTTTAGCAGATGGGAAAATGGGTTTGTTTTCGCGGAAATAATGGGCAAGATAACATAAGGAAAGGTGGCCGCTGCTCGCCAAATCTAGTGCCTGCATCAGTGTTACCGTTGCTTCCTTCCGGACCTGGCGGGGTTGGCACTTAAGCCGCATTAGCTGACCAGCAGCAAACCGGCTGTGATTATGAGGTAAAATGCATAGAAATGCAAGCGATAAATTACTAATTCCAGTTGATCCGCGAAGGAGTTGGGCGATTAAAGATGTCTTTGTGCTTGTTGATTTCTTTTATTTGTGATGCGGACTTCTGTGGATGCTCACGATCAAATTGTTGTAAGAATTGATCCATTTCACTCACATAATGGCGATTTTTGCGATCCATGCAATGCAAGAGTTTAGCCACCCATTTCATGATCTTTCCTTAAGCATTAACACGTTTTAAACGATAAGATTTTATACGACGTGCAAAATGGGCTAAGCGCTCAATACCGGTTTTTTCTGCTTGATGGCACCATTCTTGAAAAGCATGCACTAATTCGTGGTTATTTGTCACGGTCTTAGACCAAATTTGGCTGAGACGATCGCGATAATTACATACTACTTCAAGTTCTTCTGATTGTTGACGTGCTTTGGCAACAAAAGCTTGCTGTTCGGAACTTAAGAGTGCAGGGTTGCGTTTGAGCAAACGCTTGGTTTTGAAACGTACCGCAGCATTTTTTAATGAAGGCGAGAGCACTTCTTTGGTATATTTTGAAAACACCTCAATTTTGCTATTTACGATTGCTTCAATTGCATGAATGTCGATGTGCTCACTTGTAGTAACCGCTTCGCATAACTCAGCAGGTAAGCGCTTTGGCTGCGCTAATTTGAAGAAGTTTAAAATTCTGATATACATCCAGCCAATATCAAATTCCCAAGCTTTGACTGATAGTTTGGCAGAGTTGCCAAAGGTGTGATGATTATTATGAAGTTCTTCACCACAAACGAGGATTCCAATGGGGAAGATATTACGTGCTGCATCTGGGCACTCAAAGTTGCGATAACCAAAAAAATGACCGATACCATTGACAATTCCCGCAGCAAAAAAAGGAGTCCAAGCCAATTGAATAGCCCAAACGATTAGACCGGGAATACCTAAGAGAATCAAATTCACAAGTAGAAGCAAGGCAACACCTTGTTTACCACGCATAAACTTCGCAGAATAAATGTTGCGTTCAACCCAGTCATCAGGAGTGCCTTTGCTATAGCGTGCTAAGGTTTCCGGGTCCTTTTTGGCATAACGATAAAGCTCAGTCCCTTCAAGCAAAACGGTCCAAATCCCTTCAACCACAGGGCTGTGCGGATCTTCTGGTGTTTCGCATTTAGCATGATGCTTACGATGCACGGCCACCCATTCGCGGGTTTTCATGCCGGTGGTGAGCCAGAGCCAGAAACGTAAAAAATGTGCTACAGATGGATGTAAATCAAGTGCACGATGTGATTGTGCACGGTGCAAATAAAGGGTAATTGCAATCATGGTAATATGAGTCATTACCAATGTATAAACGACATAACCCCACCAAGGCAAATCGAGTAGTCCATAAAAAGACATTGTTTTTCCTTAAAATTTTCTCTAGGATAGTATAGCATTACCTTAAGGGAAAAGTCAAGAAAAATCGGGACATTGTAGCGCCAAAGTTGTAATCTGACATTTCACCAGAGTCAAAATCTTGAGCCTTAAAAAGCACTGGGAGATTCTATATTTAGTGCGGCTAAGACCTCTTTGT
>JACCDN010157390.1_pt1 | contig 19630 bp, 24 predicted proteins | sample 7441691 | NCBI WGS metagenome assembly JACCDN01 (sample SAMN15323439, study PRJNA562643) | freshwater metagenome | isolation source: river surface water | place: USA:Blue River Watershed | collected 2017-08-16 | reverse complement strand
TTTATATCAAGCATCTCTTTGACATCAAGAGGGAGGTGTTCTTCAAAAAATTCTTTAGCAACTATCGGATTTTCAAATGCTTTTTTTATAAGCTTGTCATGAGGCAATTTGAATATTGGCATATATATTTGTGAATTTGTAAAAATAACATCGCCAAACTATAGCTAAACACTAGTAATAAGGAAAGCTGTTTTAAAATTAACTTAAATCCACAATCGCTACTGTTTTTGTTATGTATCTTTTGCTCCAAGCTATAAAGTCAGGGTTTTTAAAATCGCTTTTAGCGTATAATAATGGTTTACCAGTATTTTGGTCTATTAATATTCCACCTGCTGCTTTTATAAGAGCATGTCCTGCAGCTATGTCCCATTCCATAGTTGGTCCAAATTTGGGGTATACATCTACAGAACCCTCAGCAATCATGCAAAGTTTTATAGAACTTGGTATAGTAATTACTTCTGAGAAATTATTAGTTTGAATATATTTTTGAGTTTTATGGTTAAATTTTCTTGAGCTAACTACGGCAATATAATTTTCATCTTTTCTTTTTTTGATTTTCAGAATTTTGCCGTTTTTTTCTAAGCAAAATTTTCCTTCATGAGTTGTAAAATATAATTTTTTAGAAACTGGTTGATAAATTAACCCAATTACGGGGGTCTGATTGTGAATGAGAGCAATATTAACAGTAAAACTATCCATGCCTTTTATGTAGCTTCTAGTGCCATCAATAGGATCTACAAGCCATATCATTTCTTTGCTTGAGATATCTTTTAATGGTTGTTCCTCGCATATAATATCTATTGTTTTGTCTAATTTTGTTAATTTAGAATAGATAAAATCACTAATTTTTAAATCGGCATTAGTGACTGGCGAGTTATCTTTTTTATGTTCAACTCTTAACCCTTTATTTCTTAAATTAATAGAGATTTCTCCGGCCTCAATAATAATGTTTTTTAGGTTTGAGATAAATATTTGATCCATTTTTTAATATTTTATATTTTTGCCTTTGATCATAGCTTCAAATGTATTAGTAAGTAAATAAGCAATAGTCATTGGTCCTACGCCGCCGGGAACTGGTGTGATATAGCTGACCCTATTTTTTACTGATTGGAAGTCAACATCTCCGGTTAGTTTGTAATTATTGTCAGCTTCAACTCTATTGATACCAACATCAATTATTATGGCTTTTTCTGAAAAATACTCTGATGTAAAAAAACCAGGTTTGCCAATTGCTGTAACTACTATATCAGAATTAGACGTGATAGCGACTAAATTTCTAGTTTTAGAATGACATAAAGTAACAGTAGCATCTTCTCTGTTTAACAATGCAGCAAGAGGTTTGCCAACAATATTTGACCGTCCAACTATGGCAATGTTTTTGCCATTAAGGTCAATTTGTGTGCTTTTAATAAGTTCAAGGCAACCTTGTGCGGTACAAGGGATAAAACCGCCGCTATAACCGCTATTTAAAATGCCTACATTTAGTGGATGAAATCCGTCTACGTCTTTGTTTGGATCAATAGCATTTATTACTTTTTCTTTAGAAATCTGTTTAGGTAATGGCAGTTGAACTATTATTCCTGAAATTGAATTATCTAAATTCATTCGTAAAATTTCAGCGAGCAAAGCCTTTTCGCTTATGGTTTCGTCAAAATTTTTACATTCGGTATCTATGCCGATTTTTTTTGCAGCATTAATTTTATTTCTGACATAAATAGTACTAGCTGGATCTGAGCCAACTAAAATAATAGCTAATTTTGCGGTTAGGTTATTTTCTTTTTTTTGATAGTCAATATTTTTTTTTAGCTTGTCTAATATTAAACTAGCATGATATTTTCCATCTATTAAGATAGCCTCTTTTAACATTTAATTTTTTATTCCTTTTGTTGTTGAATATTCAAAATGCAATGCTTTCCCATCAAAAACCCTAGAATAGGCATGGTGCAAAGCTGAGGCACTTTCGGCAAAACTAGTTAATATTAGCTTTAGTTTTCCCTCGTAAGTAGCGGTGTCACCAACTGCGTAAATACCTTTTATGTTGGTTTCAAAATAAGGGTAATTGACTTTGATATGATGGTTACTGATATTAAGGCCAAAATCTAAAATTGGCCCTAAATTTTGAGTAAGACCAAAAAATGGTAATAAAATATCGGCTATTAATGTTTTTTTGTTACCATCTAAGTCAGCGAGAATCACTTCACTTAGAATACCATTTTTGCCCGTAAGAGCATCAAGTTGATAGTTAGTTACTAATTTAATTTTATGTGCCGATTCAAGTTCATGAATTTTTTGTATAGTAGCTGGTGCTGCTCTAAATTTGTTTCTTCTATGTACAACAGAGACATTAGCTATTTCAGAGAGGGATATTGCCCAGTCAAGAGCTGAATCTCCCCCTCCTGCAATAACTATATTTTTATCAGCAAAAACTTCTCTATTTGTTACCAAATAGAAAATTGATTTGCCTTCATATAATTCTATATCCTTTAATGGTGGTCTGTTTGGTCCAAAAGAACCGGCCCCAGCGGCAATTATCACAATTTTTGCTTGTAGTGTGTTTTTTGCAGAAGTTTGCAGTTTAAAAAAATCACCACAATTTTCTAATGCAATTACTTGTTGTGACAAAAAATATTTTGGCGAAAAAGCCTCTGCCTGTTGATATAGCTTATCTACAAGATCTTGTGAAATTATTTTTGGATATGCTGGAATATCATAAATTGGTTTTTCTGGATAAAGAGCGCTGCATTGGCCGCCTACAACTTCTAAACTATCTATTATAGCTGACCTCATTCCGAGCATACCAGCTTGAAAAGCACTAAATAAACCAGAAGGTCCCGCGCCAATTATTATAACGTCAAATTGCATATTTTTAATTTATCATGAATGAGTTTTTTATTTATTTGTTACAAGATATAAAATTAAAATAAGAATACAAGCTAATCCTAGCTATTATTACCGGAAATAACTCTATTTCTTTTTCGGATTGCCGAGGTTGGGATATCAAGTGCTTCTCTGTATTTTGCTACTGTTCTTCTGGCTATTCTTATATTAAATTTAGCTAGCTGTTCTGCTATATCATCATCAGAAAATATGGCATCTGGATCTTCGCCTAAAATAATTTGGCGAATAATCTCTTTAGCTTTGGTGCTTGAGATGTCATCGCCTATAGCTCTAGTGCTAGATAGGCTAGAAGAGAAAAAATATTTAAGTTCATATATACCGCTAGGAGTTGCAATATATTTATTTGATGTAGAACGGCTTACTGTACTTTCATTAAAACCAGTTATAGTAGCTATGGTGTTTAAAGTCATTGGTTTTAAAAACATAACTCCCCTGGTAAAAAAATCTATTTGATCTTCAACAATAGCTTTTGCCACCTTAATTATAGTAAGTGCTCTTTGCTCTATACCTTTAACGATAATAGTAGCAGATTCAATCTCATTTTTAATAAATTCTTTTTCATCTTTGGTAATAACACCGTCTTTAACTTTGATATAATATTCGTGATTAATTTTTAGTTTTGGCATTGCTTCTTCGTTAATTTCAAGCTTTATTTCACCATTATCTAATATTGTTAATATGACATCTGGTATTTTATAGCTTGTTTGTTCAACTAAAAAACCGTTAGCAGGTTTAGGATTTAACAATTTTATTTGTTTTATTAGCTCTCCTAAATTATTAATATTTACATCGCATAATTTAGATAATTTCTTCAAATTGCCATTAGCGATAAGATCAATATTTTTAACCATGGTAAGTAGGGCAGGGTTTACATTAGTTTGCTCAGCTAATTGTAATAATAAACATTCTCGTAAGTTTCTAGCAAATATTCCTGGTGGGTCAAAAGTTTGCAATACTGATAATACTTCTTCAACAACGCTAAGCTCGCATTTTAAATTGACAGCTACATCATTTAGATCAACATTTAAATATCCACTAGTTTGCAAATAATCAAGTAGATAGTTTGCGATTAAAATATGTTTATTATCATCGAATGAAATGTTTATTTGCTCAATGATATATTCTTTTAGAGTTACCTCCTTGGCAATATTTTCTAGAAAATCTTGACTCGAGTAAGAGCTGCTATGGCGGTTATTATTAATTGAGTTTATAAATTTATCTCGTGCCTCTTGAGTTTTGTTTTTTGCTTCAAGTGACGCGCTATCATCTTCAATAAAAGGATTTTTTCCAAGCTCTAACGCAGCAAACTCATTTAACTCAAGATTTGACATTTGCAAAATACTGATGCTCTGATGCATACTAGTTGTCATAGAAAGAGATTGTTTTTGTTCAAATTTTTGAATTTGTTTAGTCATGAGAATAAAATAAAACCTAGTATTCGATATAATTTGGTTTATTATACCCTCTACTGTGCCAATTTTATAGCAAATATTTATAGTATGATGCCTATTTTTTATATCAAAGATGGTAATTTAAGCTTTGCTGACAAAATAGTTTTGTCAGAATTAGAATTATATGTATATCCAGGAGATAAAATTTGCTTAGTTGGTAGAAATGGTTCTGGAAAATCAAGTTTAATGAAGCTTGTTGCCGGGGAATATGAACTTGATAATGGAGAATTATTTCAAGATCCAATAATTAATGTTGGCTATTTAAAGCAAGATATTCTTCTTAAGGAAAATAGTAGTATCTATCAATTTATTTTAGAAGGAATCAAAAACCCAGAAGAAAATAAATATCTTGTTGATATTATGCTAGAAAAGCTACAAATTAATGGAAATCTAGAGCTAAAAAATTGTTCTGGTGGGCAAGTACGCAGAGCATTATTAGCTAAATCTCTGATAAATCAGCCAGATATCCTTTTACTTGATGAACCAACTAATCATCTAGATATTACTGCTATTGAATGGCTTGAGGAATATGTTAAATCATATGCTGGTGCTATTATTTGTATTAGTCATGATAGGACATTCCAGGAAAATGTAACTAATAAAGTATGGTGGATAGATCGTGCCAAGCTTAGAAAGTCAAATAAGGGTTTTAAACACTATGATCAGTGGCGTGAAGAAGTAATAGCTGAGGAAGAAACTATTTTACGCAAAATGACTCGTAAGCTAGAAGCAGAAAAAGGTTGGTTAAATACAGGTGTTACAGCAAGGAGAAAAAGAAACCAAAAAAGGCTAGCAAATTTACACAGACTTCGTGATAGTTTAAAAATTCATCAGGCAAAATTAACTAGCGCTAAGGCAAAATTGCAAATTGAGCTTGCTGAAGAAACCAAAAAAACCCAATTTATTATTGAGACTGAAAATGTTTCTTTTAATTATGAAGCTAAAAATATTTTTAATAATTTTAGTTTTAAAGTTAAAAAAGGAGAAAAAATTGGTGTTATTGGCCCAAATGGTTCTGGAAAATCAACGTTAATTAAGATTCTTACCAAAGAACTTGTACCATTAGAAGGCAGGGTTAAACATGGTACTGACCTTGAAATAACTTATTTTGATCAATGTAGAACAGAGTTAAATAAGGATCACTCTATTAAATTAACTCTTTGTCCTGGTGGTGGGGATCAAGTGTTTTTAAAAAATCGTACTATGCATGTAGCAGCTTATTTAAAAAATTTCATGTTTGATCCTAAAATCATCAATGATAAAGTAGCAACCCTCTCTGGAGGTGAAGCAAATAGGTTATTACTTGCTAAGGCTCTTATTTCTCCTGGAAATTTTTTGATCCTAGACGAGCCAACAAATGATCTGGATATGGATAGTTTGGAAATGTTACTTGAAATACTTGCTGATTATGATGGAACTCTTATGGTTGTTAGTCATGATAGAGATTTTTTAGAAAGGCTAGTAACAAGGACTTTAGTTTTTACAGGGCAAGAAATTATTGATCTTTATGGAGGGTACGAGGATTATCTGAAATTTTATAAAGATGATGATAGCTCAAAAAATATAATTCCTACTAAGGACAGAAAGAAAGTTGGTATTATTGAATTGGATTCTTCAATAAAACAAACAAAATTAAGCTATAAATATCAAAGATTATTAGAAGTTCTGCCAAAAGAAATTGAAGCAATAGAAAGAAATATAGCCGATATTGAAAATAAATTAATGCAAAATGACTTATACTCCAAAGATCCCAAAGCTTTTAATATATACTCCAACCAACTCGAAGAAAACAAAAAACTCCTTGATAGCAAAATGACTCAGTGGCTGGAAGTTGAAAATATGCTCGATAATGTTAAAATCTAGATGTTTTTATAATTTTATAAAAAGCACGCAAGTTTTATTTGTTTAGCTATGTTATGATTAAAAATTATTTAATATTTAATTTTTTTGAATTACTATGAAGTAGAGTAAAAAAAGAACTCTACTTGCAGAATATATAGGCACTATTTATGTTAAGGCTGTGCCTAGCAAAAACATAATTTATGATGGAGCAATATCGAGATGAAAAAATTTACAATTAATTGTGATTTCGGTGGACAATTATCACCATTTACCATTTTCATTGGTAAACCCGAGCATTCTCACCATCCTTTACATTTTCAAGCTGATTGGCTCTCGAAGCAACGTGGTGGAATGATTCCTGGAGATGTCATGGATGCTGTTAGTCAGCTTCAGGAATTAGCAGAAAAAAACGGCGTGTCTTTGGAAGAGTTGTGTGTCTACGCTCTTGGTACGAAGGAAGAACAAACAACTCCGGAAGAAACAACAACTCCGGAAGATCAATCTCACTGAAAAGAAAAGCTCAAACTTATATATTTCCTGCGCCAGAATTCTGCAAAGCTGAGCGAGAATAAGGTTATAGCGAAGTCTAACCTTATGGGGCGGATGAACTATTTAGCTAAGCTATACGCCGAAGGTTTTCCCAAGATATAACTCTCTTACTTTAGTGCTATTGATGATTTCGTTTGGAATGCCATTCATAAGAATTTTACCATCATATATAATATAAGCGCGATCAACTATATCTAATGTTTCTCTGACGTTGTGGTCAGTTATAAGAATACCGATATTGCGTTCTTTTAGGTGGGAAACAAGACGTTTTATATCATTCACAGCAATTGGATCTATTCCAGCAAGTGGTTCATCTAGTAAGATAAAACGAGGATTAGAAGCAAGGCTGCGTGCTATTTCAAGGCGTCTACGTTCGCCCCCTGATAGGGTTGTTGCTATTTTATTTTGCAGATGAGTTATAGAAAATTCATCTAGTAATTCAAGAGTTTTTTGCTCTATTTCTTCTCTGTTAGAATTATTAATTTCTAGTATTGCTTTGATATTATCACTGACACTCATGCCTCTGAAAATTGAAGATTCTTGTGGTAAATAACTAATACCAAGCTGCGCTCTTAGATATATGGGTAACTTAGTAATATCGTGATTCCCTAAAGATAGGCTTCCAGAATCTGTTTTTATTATACCCACTATTATACTAAATAACGTAGTTTTACCAGCGCCATTAGGACCAAACAAACCTACAGCTTCGCCTTGTTGCAGATGGAGGGAAATATCTCGTAAAATTGGTTTTTTATTATATGATTTTGAAATATTTTGAATTACTAATTTATCTTTCATTGTTTTTCTTAAGCGTTGATTTAAGTTTGCTAAAATATATCATTTTGTCGGTAACTAATATATTATCATCTTTTTGCATAGTTACGTTGCCTTTTAAAGTTAGTTTATTTAAGTTTACAATATATTCACCGCTATCTGCGATTACTATTTCATTAGCAAGTTTTTTGATCGCCTTTAACTTACCTGGAATTTCAATTTTATCGATCGATTTTTTATTATCATGATTGATGTAATATATTTTTAAGAAATTGGTTTTAAGTATAATATCATCGAATAATACCGTTACTGAACCTTTAAAACTAGCTGATAAATTATTTTGATCTAAATTTAAAAAATCTGAAGTGATTGTTATATTAGGATCATTTGGTTTAGTATTTATACTATTTCCCAAAGCGTAAAAACAATGGTTGCTAATTATTGTCGCCAGTAATAAAATTTTATATATCATATTCTTAATCTGGTCACGCCCAAATTAAAAATCATTAATATTCAGCGTTGACACAACATTACCTTCAAAATTTATGATATTATTTGAATCATCAGTACTAAAACTTAGGGCCTTAATCGTTGAGTTTTGAAAATTAACTTCAACTGGATGCCGGCTAGATACTATGTTCGAGTTTAAATTAAAGTTTATTTTGTTAGCAGTTAATATAAGATTGTTAAATGTGACTTTAACATTCTCGGATAAAACTAATAGTTTGGTTGCTTCGTCAAGTATACCATTCTTTGCAAGGATTTGTAAATCGCTGTTTAAAATATTATGTTTTGCCATAATTCCATTTAAATTATAAATATTATTATTTTGTTTTGTAACTCTATCGGCAACAATTTTATAAGGTTTTTTGTTCTTATCTAATCCTTCAAAAATAGAATTATTCATATTTAAATTAAAATCTTTTGGTATATTAGTTGGTTTATTTGTGTCTAAATCTTCTGTAACAAATTTTTGTTCTTCATTAGAAGGAATAGAAAATATTAAAAATAAAACAAAAACTCCGGATAATAAAAATGAGTATTTTAGTATCTTGGTTCTTTTGATAATGAAACTAATATTTTTCATATTTTCAAGTAACTCCCGCTTTTATAATGTCATGAATATGAATGATGCCTATTATTTTATTATCTTCAGTTACTGGTAAAGCGGTAATTGATCTACTATTCATCATGAATAGAGCTTCGCTTGCCAAAATGTTTTGATTAACTGATTGAGGCGAACTTGTCATTATATCTGCAGCTGTTAGCATCTTAAGGTTTTTGTCAATATTTCGTCTTAAATCGCCATCTGTAATAATACCGACTAAATTCTGATTGTAATCTATTACTGCCGCGCAACCTAGGCTTTTTTCTGTTATAACTAATATTACATGGGCGAAATCATCACTAGGTTTTACCAAAGGAAGATTATCATCTTTGAACATTAACTCTTTGATTTTAAGTAGATTAGCTCCAATTTTTCCACCAGGATGGAAAGTTAAAAAATCATCTTTTGTAAAGCCTTTTGCTTCATGTAGTGATATAGTAATAGCATCCCCTAATGCTAGCATCATGAGGGCAGAAGTAGTGGGAGCAGATAATAAAGATGCTTCCTTAATGGTTGGAATAGTAAGCAGAAGGTCACTATTTTTAGCAAGGCTTGAGTCTGGATTCATAGTCATTGCGACTATTTTTATAGAAAAACGTTTGCAGTAGTTAATGGTGTCAAATAATTCTTTAGTTTCTCCGGAATTTGAAAGCATAAATACTATATCCGATTTCGTTATCATCCCCAGATCTCCATGGCTAGCTTCCGAAGGATGGATATAAAATGCTGGCGTACCCGTTGATGCAAGCGAAGAGGCAATTTTTCTGGCAATATAACCGCTTTTACCTATACCAACTATAATTACCCTTCCTTGCAAAACCAAGATAGAGTTAACTACTTCTGAGAAATCGGAAGGTATTTGTGATTTCAGAATTTTTAAAGCATTTGATTCTTCATCAATGACTCTTTGAGCTGTGCTAGTGAAGTTCATTTCGTTGTACCATGAGAGAATATATCAATATCATTCCATCCCATTAAATCCAAATTTACTCTGGTAGGGAGGAATTCAAATAATTTGCTTGCAATATTATCTCTATTTTCCAAAATAAGCATTTGGATTAATACTGTCCTGAGTGAATGTAAGTATATTACATCCTTAGAAGCATATTCTTTTTGATCTGCACTAAGCTGCCCGGTGCCCCAATAAGAGGATTGTTGCTGTTTTGAAATATTAACCCCAAGCAGTTCTTTGCATAAGTCCTTTAGCCCATGATGTTCTGTGTAAGTTCTAACTAGCTTAGACGCAATTTTAGTGCAAAAAATATTTGATAATTCAATATTAAGATATTTCTTTATTGCTGCTAGGTCAAAGCGGGCAAAGTGAAATATTTTGCCTCTATTTTCATCCAGTAATACGCTCTTCAAATTTGGAGCTTGATAATTACCTTTAGAGAATTGAACTAAATAAGCATCGCCATCACCGTTGCTAATTTGGATAACACATAGGCGATCTCGATTTAAGTCCAGACCCATAGTTTCTGTATCTATTGCTAGGTCACCTGGAAGATGAAAATCTGATGGTAAATCATCATGAAAAACTGTAACTCTTATGATAGCCTCCTAATTTTAAAATAGTTTTTATTACTTTTCGTTATTATTTAAAGTTTCTTTCTTAAATACTTGTTCGCTTGGCAGCACAATGCCTAAAATATTCCTTGCCTTTTCATCTAGCATATCTTTATCCAAAGATCCTGGCCTAAGTAACTTGGCTCTGTTTTCTATTTCTAGTCTTTCAACCCTTAAAGTACTTAGCTTATTGTGTGCGCTTTCCAATTCTGCCTGCAGTTTAAAATATGCTATTACCCCTCTGCTGCCATAAATGGAGTGAAAGATAAAGTACAATAACATCAGTAATATTATTATATTAAAAGCTGTCTTTCTTGTAAATTGTATAGCTTTTAATTGTTTTTTTTTCATTATTTAAGAGCCAATTAGTCTTTGTGAAAAAGCTACATATAGCTTGTTCATTCGCTATATTATTAAATTATTGCCAAGCATCATATAACATATTATCCTATTTGACCATGTAAATAAAACGCTACGATAGGGGCTGTTAGTATTATGCTATCAAATCTGTCAAGCATACCGCCATGACCTGGTATTATATTACCACTATCCTTGATTTTAAACTTTCTTTTAAAATAAGAAATGAATAAATCGCTCATTTGCGCAACAGCTCCAAGAAAAGCGAATTGAGACATTAACATTATCTTACAAGTTGTTGAATGATGTATAATAGCATCTGCAGTACTATAAGCTGGTATTAAGTTTAATAATAAAGGTAGTAGACTAGCTGCAGCAATGCCACCTAAAAGACCAGATATGGTTTTTTTAGGGCTAAGAACAGGTGCTAATTTAGGGCCTTTTACCAATTTTCCTACAAACATAGCAACCGAGTCTACAGACCAAATAATTGCAAAAAAACTAAATAGTAACCATCCACTATGGTCAATATTTGAAATATAAAGTATAGAAGCTATTGGAACTGGAATTATGACAAGACCAGAATATAAATAATTGCTTTTTGAACAAGTCATATCGTGCCATTCTGATAGCATCATTACCATAATGCCAACTATTAGAGCAAAAAACAATGGCCTAACGAAAAAGATTGTCATTATAAAAATCAACCCGATAACACCAGCAGAAATAATTCTAACTCTTAAATTTGATGGTTTTTTAAATAGATTTTTTTGCATTTATCTTCCTCCAAAATTTCTTTTCCTTGTTGAATAATTGTCAATTGCTTCTTTTATGTCATCGATAGAAAAATCTGGCCAGAATTTATTGGTAAAATATAGTTCTGCATAAGCTGCTTGCCATAATAAAAAATTGCTCATTCTATAAACACCACCTGATCTTACTAATAGGTCTACATCTGGCATGTCCTGATCGTAGAGGAATTTACTAAAATTTTCTTCTGATATATTTTTCTCTCCAGAATCGATAATTCTTTGACAGGCTCTTACTATCTCGGCTCTACTGCCATAACTAAAAGCTATGCAAACTGTCATTTTATCATTATTTTTTGTAAGTTCTGTGGCATAAACTATTTTATTTTTTAGATCGTTATTTATTTTATCTAAATTACCGACTATTTTTAGCCTAATTTGATGTTTGTGAAGGGTTTTAATCTCGTTTTCAACATAATAGCTAAGCAATTTCATTAGCATTGATACTTCATCTGCTGGTCTTTGCCAATTTTCTGATGAAAAAGTATATAACGTAACATAAGGGATATTAAGTTCTAAAATTTGCATCACGAGTTCTTTGGCAATTTCTGCACCTTTTTTGTGACCTTCTGCCTTGGATAAATTATTAGCACTTGCCCATCTGGCATTGCCGTCCATTATAATTGCTAAATGTTTAATATTATGATTCATGGTAAAATCATGATTAGTTAGATCCATTTTCATTATTTGTTGTTATCTAGTTTATACCAAAAATTTTATCTATTTTTCTAAAGCCTTGGCGTCTATTAGTTTTGGGATTTTAATTTTAACCAATAATCCTTTTAAGGATTTGCTTTTTTCTAAGCTTATAGTTCCATAATGACCAATTATTATTTCCTTTGTGATAGTAAGACCAAGGCCTACATTTGTGGAATGTTCTAATGTTCTGGCTTTATTTCCGCGGTAAAATGGTTTAAAAACATGAATTTTTTCTGTGTCATCAATACCTTTACCATTATCCTCTACAGTTATTATTGCATCGTCATTATGCGAATATACAGAAATTTTTATTTTTGTTGAGTATTTTATTGCATTGCTAACAACATTATTTAAAGCTCTTGAAAAAGAATGGGGTTTTATTTGGATAAAAATGCTTGCTTCTTGTGTTATGAATTGAATATTGTTTTTATTCCAAGAGGATTTTAGATAGTTTGCAATCCATTCATTTAGTTCAATTTCAACAAAACTCTCTCCTCCTTCGCCTCTGGCAAAATCTAGATAAGAGGATATCATATATTGCATACTATTAATATCGTGACTTAATTCCTCTTTTTCTTCTGAATTATCCATTAATTCTACTTGTAATTTCATGCGAGTTAAAGGGGTTTTTAAATCGTGTGAAATCATAGCAAGCATCTGAGTTCTTCTGGTAGCTTGGCGTTCGATTCTATTTTTCATTTTAATAAAAGCAAGACCAGCTCTTCTAACTTCCTTTGCTCCTGATGGTTTGTAAAGGCTCATTTTTTCACCTTTGCCATATTTTTCAGCAGCATTGGTTAGTTCTAAAATAGATTTTATTTGGTTTTTAGAAAAAATTAGCGAAACAGAAAGCAATATTATTGTCAAAAATACTACCCAGAGAACGAAAATATAAGTAGTGGGGTTTAGCAAAATCTTGGCTGGGATAGTAATGATTAACAAATTTTTAGAAATTTCTATTAGTACCTTGATTTTGCCGTTTTCATCTAGCAATATATCGTTTGGATGGTGAATTTTGCTGCTTAAATTTTTCTTGAAAATTTCTAATTCTTCGACGTTATTCTGATTATTTTTGATTATTTTTTTATTTGGTACAAGGACATATGACAGATTAAGATAAGTTTTTGTCTGATTTTTATTTTGGTAAATTGCATCTTGCCGAAGTAGAGATTCTATTTCAGAAATTATTAATGAACTTATATGGTACGATACATTATACCAGTGCCTTTCATAAAATAAATGCAGAGCAAAATACTGACCAATTAGAGTTGGAACTATTATGATTAGAACAAACCGTGATAGCAAAGTTTTGGGTATAAATCTTCTTTTTATAGAATGAGGTAAATTAAACTTAAATATACAGCGCATAACCCAAGTTTCTGATTGTTTTTAAGTATTTTGGATTTTTAGGATCAGGCTCTAATTTGTTTCTAAGTCTTACGATCTGAACATCTATAGATCTCGGGTTTAATCCGCCCATTTTTACTGAAAGATTGTCTCTTGTTATTACTTCATTTTTAGATACTATTAACAAATCAAGCAGTTTTTGCTCTGTAGAACTTAAGGAAATATCTATATTGTCACTACTCAAATTTTTTGTTGATAATTCATATAAGCAATTACCAATTCTAACAAGTTTTTGTTCTTTTTTATAGTCATTATGCGAGCTTATCAGATTATTAATTCTAAGCAGCAATTCTCTAGGTTCAAATGGTTTAGTTACATAATCTCTGGCTCCAGCTTCTAGTCCTTTGATTCTGTCTTCTGGCTCAGAAAGTGCTGTGAGCATAATGATAGGAAGAATCTTATTACTTGCTCTTATTTTCTCGGCGAATTCTAACCCAGTTATTTCTGGCATCATGACGTCAAGTATTATTAAATCAAAAATAAAGTGCCCTAGTAGTTCGAACGCTTCTTTCGATGAAAGAGCAGTCGATACTAAAAAATTATTTTGTTGCAAAAACTTCTTCAAAAGTTTTAAGATTCTGTTATCATCATCTACAATTAGGATATGTGGTTTGTCGTTTGTCATAATTTTTGTAACCGCAACGCAAAAATGTGATTATATTGCTGATAATTCAAAGAGCAATTCTCGAAATATAAGCAATAGAAATATAAGCAGTATACACATAATAATATTAAAGCAATATGATTTACAGAGAATTTTATGGTTAATACTAAATTGCCTGGTTTTATGTCTGATTTTATCTGGATTAATGGGAAATTTGTTCACTCAAGTGAAGCTTATGTTCATGTGTTGACTCATAGTCTACACTATGCTGGAGCTGTTTTTGAAGGAGAAAGAGCCTATAACGGCAAAATATTTAAATTAGAAGAGCATACCAAACGATTGTTAAAATCGGCCCAATATTTGGGGCTTGAAGTAAAATATAGTGCAGAAGAAATAAATGCCGCTAGTTGTGAATTATTAAGCAAAAACTCTTTAAAAGACGCTTATATAAGGCCTTTAATATGGCGCGGATCAGAGTCGATCGGAATTTATAACCCTGGTCTTACCGTTAATCTACTCATTGCAGCTACTGCTTCTCGTATTGAACCTTTGAATAATTTGAAACTAAATCTTGGAGCATGGTGTAAACCAAGCCCTAAGGCATTACCACCGCAAGCAAAATCATCAGCACATTATGCGATGGTGGTAGTATCACAGATTAGTGCGGTAAATCTTGGATATGATGACTCTCTAGTGCTTGATGAAGAGGGTTATGTTGCTGAATGTAATGTGGCAAATATATTTTTTGGTAAAGCTAATAAATTGGTAACCCCAATAGCAGATAGATTTTTAAATGGTATTACAAGGCAAACTGTTATTGAACTAGCAAAAAAATTGGGTTTTGAAGTATTAGAGACTAGAATTGCTCTTGAAGATCTTGATAAATATGATTATTCATTTATAACTGGCACCGCAAAAGAAATTGGTGGGGTAGGGTCTATTGATTTGAAAAAATCATTACTTTATTTTCCCGATCCAGAATCAAGAGTCCATTTATTACAAACTGAGTTCGCAAAATTAGTAGGTAAATAAAAATTATATTATTGAAATAAGGCATATGGAAAAAAATATTTATGAGGGGTTAATTACAGCGCTGATAACACCGTTTAAAAATGGTAAAATTGATGAGCAAGCTTTTGAGAAGCTAATTGAAATGCAAATTCAATCTGAAATAAAAGGAGTGGTTATAGGTGGCAGCACCGGCGAAGGCAATAGCTTAGAGGAAGAAGATTATTATAACTTAATTAAGCTTGCAACCAAGATAGCCAATAAAAAACTAAATATTATCGCTGGTCTTTCCTCGGTGTCGACCCAGTGTGCCATTACTCGTGCCAGAAAGCTAAATGAATTAGCCATTGACGGTATAATGTGCAGCACTCCACATTACATAAGGCCAGAGCAAGATGGAATTATAAAACATTTTCAAATGTTGCATGATAATACTAATATACCACTTATGGTATATATTCATCTTGGTAGAACAGGTGCTGATTTAACTGATAATTCTATTTTAAAGCTTGCAGAATCACCAAGAATAGTCGCTATTAAAGATGCTGGAAGCGATATTACAAGACCTCTGAGATTATCTGGTAAATTACCATCTGATTTTAACATGATGACTGGTAACGACGAAAATTGCATAGCTTATAGCTCTCACGGTGGTAAGGGATGCGTTTCAGTTGTTTCTAATATATTGCCAAAGGAGTCTGGGCAGTTACAAAATTATCTAAAGGATGGTAATTATTTGCAAGCTATCAAGTTGCAACAAACTTTACTGCCAATATATGAAGCTTTATTCATGGAGAGTAACCCAATTGGTATTAAATGCGCAGCTCAATTGTTAAATATATGCTCTGATGAGGTAAAATTACCTTTGACTGCCCCGAGGTTAAAAACTCAAGAATCAATCAAAAGAACTCTTGCAGAACTTGGGAAAATTTAATGTCTGACTATAAAAAACTTATCGCCCAAAACAAAAAAGCTAATTTTGAGTATTTTATAGAAGAAAGACTCGAGGCCGGGATAGTCTTAACCGGTAGCGAGGTAAAATCAGCTAGACAGGGTAGGGTTACTATAGCAGACACCCATGCAGCAATGAGCGGTAATGAGTTATTTTTGTATAATTGCCATATTGCCGAATATGAACAAGCTAACCGTTTTAATCATCTTGTTAAAAGACCCAAAAAATTATTGCTAAAAACTAGAGAAATAAAAAAAATAATTGGTAAAATTAAACTAAAAGGCTACACTCTAATAGCTCTTTCTGTTTATTTTAATGCAAAAAATATTATAAAAATAGAGCTTGGTTTATCAAAAGGCAAGAAACAACATGATAAAAGACAAACAATAAAAGACAAAGATTGGGCAAGAGAACAGGGTAGAGTTTTAAGAGATAAAAGGAATTAGTGAATTATATAAATAAAATAATAAAAGAACAATGAATATTAGTCCCGATTATTTAATTGAGAGAAAAAGAAATAAATCACAAATTACTAGATGGAAGATGATTTCTTTGCTGCTTATAATTGTTGTTGCATTTATAGGCGGAAATAAAGTTTTTAGTAATAAAGAATTACCTTTAATGCCTGGTAACATAAAAGGAAACTATATTGCTAGTATTATATTGGAAGAAGTGATCTATGATAATTTACCCAGAGTAAAAAAACTTGAAAAAATTGCTGAAAATGACAATATAAAAGCACTGATAATTCATATTAATTCGCCGGGAGGAAGCGTTGTTGGTTCAGAAATGCTATATAATGCCTTCCGCAAAATCGCCAAAAATAAACCGGTTGTGGTAGTTATGGACTCAGTCGCTGCATCTGGAGGCTATTTGATAGCACTTGGAGCTGATTATATTATTGCTCATAACGGGACTATTACCGGGTCAATTGGGGTTTTAATGGAAATGGCTGAGATTACTGAGCTTGCAGAAAGGATGGGAATAAAGTTCAATAATTTTAAGTCAAATGATTTAAAAGCTAATCCTAGTTTTACAGAAAAACTTACCCCAGAAGCCCAAAAAGCAGTAATGGATAATGTGTTTGATGTATATGATTATTTTACTGAGTTAGTTGCACAAAGACGTAATTTAGATATTAATTTCGTTAGAAAGATTGCTGATGGCAGAATCTATTCTGCTAAGTTGGCGCTGGAATATAAATTAATTGATGAAATAGGCAATGAAGATTCAGCTGTAAAATGGCTCGAAGAAAAAAGGGAACTTGCTAAGGATTTAAAAATTTCTGAGATAAAACTAAATCCTAGAGATAAATTTATAGATATGTTTTTTGATGATCTAGAAAATGCTATTAGAGGAGCATTTTTTGGAAAATTTTTAGGGATTAAATCCACTCTCTAATTTTTTTGGGGGTATAAAATTATGACTAATTTATGGCAACAAAAAGAAATTTAGTAGAAAGAATTACAACAAAACTTGATTATTTATCAAAGGATGATGCAACCGTAGCAATTGACTCTGTGCTTGAATATATAAGAGATGAACTATGTAAAAAAAACCGGATTGAGATTCGTGGTTTTGGTAGCATGTCTATAAGAGAAAGAAAATATACTGCTCAGGGTAAGAAATATAATACAATCTATTTTCGTATGTCCAAAAATGTCCAAGATGCTTTAAAGTGATTCTTGCTCTAGCTTGTTTCTTTTGTTATAGTGATTTGGATTAAATTAGGAAGGAGCTTTCTTGCTATATATATACCTCTTGAATTTTAAAAGTTGCAAGAAAACTTAAAATAGTGAGTTTACGGGAGTGTATAAAAATACGTTATCACAAGCAAATTCCCAAACTTGACGCTGCAACTTTTAAAGTTCAAGAAGTATAGTTTAAGTTTGGCTTTGATAATTTTGGATTTTTTAATCCATAGCTGCGCTTAATTAGGCTGCGTGGGTAAGTATGAAATCTACAGGATATTTAAAAATTATTTAAAAATTATGGATTTAGGAGCAATATCTGAAATAAGTAGAGAAGCAATTTATGTTCTTATAATTGTTTCAGCGCCAGTTTTGTTAGTAGCATTGGTTGTGGGACTTATCATCTCGTTATTTCAGGCTTTAACACAAATTCAAGAAACAACTCTTACTTTTGTGCCGAAAATTATCGCGGTTTATTTTTCAATGATTTTAATTTTGCCTTATATTTTTTCTAAGCTCAAAATCTTTGTCGACCATATTATGCAGCATATTATTAAATAGAGCTTATATTCTGCTTTTTTATAAAATGCTTCAGTCATTTCTAACTTACGCAAGAGGTTTATTGGTTCCAAATTCGTCTAGCAATTTGGTTTCAGCTTTTTGAATTTGTAAATATTCCAGCTTTTGTTTATTTTTTAGAGCTATTTCATATTTTTTTAATTCTGCATATTGCTCAGTTAATGCTTGTTGACGCCCGGCAATATAGAATTCTAACTTTTCAATTCGTATTTTAATTCTAGCTTGCTTTTTACTTGTATTTTCTAGATATTGTTCAAGCATAAAAGAATATTCTGATCTGTGATAATTATTAATTTCCTCGTTAATTTCTTTAGCTAAATTGTTTGCTTGAGTAGTTAGAAGTGATATTTCTTCTTCGGCTTTTTTGATTTCAACAAGAATTTCGTCAAGTTTCGTTTTGTTAAATTTTACTAAGGTTTTTAATGCTTTCATAATATAGATTCTGTTTGACACCTATAATCGTTCAATTTTAATTTAATATTTTGTATAACCTGCCAGATAAGCTAAATTTTAAATATGTCTTGCATTGAATAAAACCCTGGAACTAGTACGGAATTTAGCCATTTAGCGGCAATTAATGCTCCATCTGCAAATACGCTCCTAGTTAAAGCTTTAGAGCTTATAGTTATTACTTCGTTATCTCCTGCAAATATAACTTCATGTTCACCGCAAATATTACCCAATCTTAAAGATGAAAAGCCTATATCGCTCTTTTGTCTAATTTCTTTATTTATTCTATTAAATATGGCAACATCTTCAAATTTTTGCTCTCTACTAGCTGCTATATTTCTACCAATTGCAAGAGCAGTTCCAGATGGTGCATCTTTTTTGTATCTATGATGAATATCAATAATTTCAACATCATAATCATTTAAAATCTTGGAGATTTTTCCAGCCATTTCTATTAGCAAATTCGCTCCGATGCTAGTATTTGGAGCATATAATATTGGGATAAACTCTGCTGCTTCCTCCATTAGTTGAACATGACTAGTAGAGAGCCCAGTAGTGCCTATGACCAGTTTTTTATTTGCCCCAACAGCAGATTCAAGAAGGTTTTTTAGAGCATCAGCTGCTGAAAAATCGATTATTACATCCGCTGCGAAGCAAAAATCTAGTAATTGATCACTATAGTTTTTTGGTGCAAGAATTGCAGAGTTGTTATTTACTGCTTGTTCGTTGTTTATAGATCTTGTAAATTTTGCCACCAATGAGAATTTATCGCTCTGTCTTGAAATTGCTTCTGTAACAGCTGTTCCCATTCTTCCAGAAGCCCCGTGCAGACCGATATTAATAGTCATTGTAGCTCCTTATAAGACTTGCCATAATAAATAAGAGG
>JACCDN010565648.1_pt1 | contig 19632 bp, 24 predicted proteins | sample 7441691 | NCBI WGS metagenome assembly JACCDN01 (sample SAMN15323439, study PRJNA562643) | freshwater metagenome | isolation source: river surface water | place: USA:Blue River Watershed | collected 2017-08-16 | reverse complement strand
GTTGTCTTTTCGCCAAATTTTCCAGTGCCTGATTTACGTCCAGCACCTGGTCTTTTACCGCCTCGAATGGGGACAATTTTTTTCATTTGAATATTGTAACAAGAATCAAATGAAAAGATAGCTTTATTTTAAATTTAACGAATATCGACAGAACCCTTATCCAATGTGAAAAAAAATGCATATGACTGTTGACAAGGCTTAAAAATCAATGCAAAGTACGCCTAGACCTTCTATGACGCTGTCATTTCAATGGTCTTACATATCTTAATTTACATTTGGAGGAATTATGAATAAAGGCGAACTAATCGAAGCAGTTGCAAAAGCAGCAGGTTCAACAAAAGCAGACGCTGGTCGTGCGATTGATGCAACACTTGCAGCTATCACTAAAGCTCTTAAAAAAGGTGATGTAGTAACACTTATCGGCTTTGGTACTTTTAAAGTTTCAAAACGCGCTGCACGAGTTGGTCGTAACCCACAAACTGGTAAAGAACTTAAAATACCAGCACGTAAAGCTCCAACATTCAAAGCAGGTGCTGCTCTTAAATCAGCAGTTAACTAAGCTTAGAATTAGTTATTCATACAAAAGCGCTTGGGGCTTGAACCCTAAGCGCTTTTTTTATATCTTAAAATAAATCGCTATGCCCTATTACTTAAAAGAAAATAAGATTGAATTGCTTAAAAATGGCAAAGATTATTTTGCCTCTGTGATTCATTCGATTAAACAAGCTCGGCACAATATTTTTGTAGAGGCTTATATTTTCAGTCATGATGTGACGGGTATAAAAATTTTAGCTGCGCTTAAAGAAGCGGCTAAAAGAAATGTTGAGGTTTATTTATTACTTGATGGATTTGGAAGTCGCGATCTTTCACAAAAAGTAATAGATGAAATCAAGTCTTCTAAAATTCATTTTCTTTTTTACCACCCTAAAATTTCACCTTACCAAATGAAGCGCATTTCGCTAAGACGACTTCATCGAAAAATATTTTTGATTGATCATAAGATCGCTTATGTTGGTGGTATTAATATTATTGATGATATGAATATCCCAAATGGTAAAGCGCCACGTATCGACTATGCTGTTCAATTAGAGGGTCCTGTGATTCACTCAATCAGTCAAAGTATGGTTAAGCTTTGGAAAAGAGTCTCATGGTCCCATTTAGAAAAATCTTATGTCCCAAAATATAATCATAAAAATATAGCGACATACCCAAATGGTATAAGGCTTAACTTTATAGAGCGCGATAATTTTCGGCATAGACAAGATATTGAAAAAGCTTACTTACATGCCATTCAAAATGCTAAAGATGAAATATTTATTGCAAATGCTTATTTTATTCCAGGGAAAAAATTTGAAAGAGCTTTAATTGATGCTGCTAGAAGAGGTGTGTTAGTGACCCTTCTTTTAAAAGGTGAAATGGATTACTTTTTATCTAATGCCACGCGCGCTTTTTATGCGAAATTTTTAAAAGAAGGTATTTCTATTTTTGAATACACGAGAAGTTTTATGCACAGCAAGGTGGCTGTTATTGATGAAACTTGGTCAACAGTAGGCTCATCAAACATTGATCCTTTTAGCCTTCTTTTAGCTCGAGAAGCCAATATTGTGGTCTTTGATAAATCTTTTGCGTCTCAGCTTAAAAAAAATATTAAAGAAGATATTCAATTCGGCGGCACTGAAATTCTTTTAAAAGACTGGGACAAAGCGCATTTAATCAAAAGATTAAAAGCGCGCACGGCTTATTTATTTATTCGACTAAGCTTAGGTATTATAAGTATTTAAGGCATGCCACAATCAAGGCACTTACCTTTTACCGTTGAAAAACCTTTAACTGTTGAAAGACCCTTAACATTAGTAAAAATCGCGCCATCCACGTTCGCATCAGTCAAATCTGCATTAGTGAGATCAGCCCCCGTTAAATCAGCTTGAATTAAATCAGCTCGATACATATTGGTATTTCTTAAGTTAGCCTCCCTTAAATCGGCAAATGTAAAACTCGCAATATTTAAATCGGCCCCTTCAAAATTCGCTTTGTAAAATTTACCTGCGACTGAATCAAATTTCATTTGCCCCATAGGCTGATTACCAACATCCAAACCAAATTTGCCATATTTAATTGTAGCTCCTGACATATTCACTGCACCTAATGTGCCAATCATACGAGCACGCGTTAAATTAGCACCTTTAAAATTAGTTTCACTAAAAATCGCTTGAAAAATTATAGCCTCAGTTAAATTAGCTCCTGAAAGATTAGCTTTTTCAAGACGCGCTAAATTTAAATAAGCTCTTTGCATATTGCTATTGGACAAATTAGCGCCGATGAGATTCGCGCCAAAAAAACTTGTATTAATCATTTTGCAATGACTTAAATCTAAATCATTCATATCTAGATAACCTAAGTCTTTATTTGAGAAATCACAGTCAGGACTTTTAATTTCTTTTAATAATTCTTCTTGTGATATTTTCTTACGGTCAACCTCTTTATTTTTTTCGTAAAAGACGCTAGCTTTTTTGATAAATTCATCAGGTGTTTTTAAAAATATTTCTTTACTCACTTCACTCCCAAAACAATAAACCTTACTCTGGTAGCTTGAGCTAACTGAGCAATCCGTTTGGAGAAAACGACCTTCGGATAAACTTAAAAGACAGTAATTACCAAATTCACCGGCATAAGCAAGATGAGCTATAAAAAATAAAAATGAAAACCAATATCTCTTTAATAACATGTTAATACATCCTAAAGATTTTGATTTATTATAAACCCTTATCATTTTATATTTTTATTATGTCTCACATTAAATATACAGTTCTTATCACAGGTACAAATAAGGGTTTAGGTCTTGAATTTGTCAAACAGTTCGCTATAGAAGGTTATCAAGTCATCGCATGTACTAGAAAGATAAATAAAAAAGATGAGCTTCATCAGCTTCAGGAAAAATTTAAAACTATCTCAATATGTAAGCTTGATATTGCAAATTTTTCCTCCATTGATCAGTTTGCAAAATTATTCAAAAAACCCATCGACATTCTAATTAATAATGCGGGTGTTTATCCAGACAGCTCAATTGATCATGTCGACTATAAAGCCTGGCTTGATGCTTTTAAAATTAATACCCTTGCAGCATTTAAAATGACAAAAGCGTTTCTACCTCATCTTAAAAAAGGCCGATTAAAAAAGATAGCATCACTCACAAGCAAGATGGGGAGTATTGATGACAATTCGGGTGGCGGGGAATATATTTATCGATCAAGCAAAACAGCCTTGAATATGGTCATGAAAAGTTTATCTATTGATTTAAAACCTTTTGATTTGTCCGTTATTACACTCCATCCCGGGTGGGTTAGAACAGATATGGGGGGACCTAATGGGCTTATTGATGTTGATGAAAGTGTTGCTGGTATGAAACGTCAAATTGATAAACTTACCATAAGGACAACAGGTCAATTTATTGCTTACGATGGCAAAAAAATTCCTTGGTAATCAAAACGCCTTCATACCATCAAATTAAAACATCTGTTTCATTTTTATCTGAGCTTGATAGCGATTGGGAAGACTTAACAAAAAAGCCACTTAAAATCTTAAGTGGCTTTTTTTAAACCCTCAAATAACTATTAATCTCGATCTAGATTATCTTCTACCACTTGACCAGTTTCAGCATCACATTCAATTTCCCAATGCTTGCCATCGGAATCTTGAATATCAATATCGAAAATAGGCCGGCCATCTTCTTTTTCCATTTCAATCTCAACAATAGCACCATTATGTTTACTTAAAGCAGTCTTCATACATCCTGCCATCATTTCGTTATGTTTTTTTATGTCACTTATAATGGGTCTATCATCATGCTTATATGTTTTACCAAAAAATAAAACTACGCCTACCAATACCGCAACAAGAATAGCTGCAATTAAGGCTAAATACTTTTTCAAAATTTTCTCCTTCATTTAAATATTAGAACAGATTAAAATTAAAATTCAACAAGCCTTAAATTAAAGGGCTTTGACTTGGATTAAATCATTTACCAATATATTGCTTACCTTGAGTATCTACTGCTAAAACTTGAAGATTCCCCTTAATTTTAGGGGCGTCAAAAACAAAGAAAGGGTTTTCAGCGGTACTTCCTCCACCAAACTCAGCACTCCAAATTTCTTTTTCCTGATCTTTAACTACAACACTTGATAAATGCCACTCGGGCAAAATGAAAAGTCCTGTGTAATTACTCAAATTGGCCTGATAACCATTATGCTGAGGATGTTTAATGAACACAGAAGCTCTCGTGCCTGTATTTAATACCTTCATAGAACCTATTTCTTTTAATACAGAATCAGCGTCATAAGTTACACCTGCTGAACAGCCTCCTGCAGAACGAATTGCTACTTGATTATAAAAAAACTTACCTTCTTCATCTTCTGCAATCACATCAACATAACTATCTTGTTCCATACGAATATGTGTTTCAAATGTAAATGGAGCAACCTTTGGATACATGGTCAATGCAAGAGATCCAATGCCAGGCAATTGATGTGGATTACCTTCTACTACCACTGAAATATTTTTATATTTTTTATTGACTGTAAATTTAAATGGGACTTGTGTGCCATCAAGCGCTCTTTTTGCTACATCAAATGTAATATCATCTGTTTTGGTTAAGACTTTACCTTTAAAGTACTTATCTACCACCCCATCTAAAAGATTAGGTGTTTCAGCATAAACTCCCAAAGCAAAAAAGCTACTCACTAAAAAAGTCAGAATCAATAGAATTATTTTCTTCATCATATTGCTACCTTATGGTTTATAACAATTTACTATCTTTATCATGCGCTTAAACGATCAAATGTTCAAGGAAACTCAACCTTATTTTGTTCGATATCCCGGTTTAATTAATTTAAGATGTATATCGCTAATAACCTTCTCTTTAAAGCCTCCTTCACAATAGGATAAGTAAAAATGCCACATACGAATAAAAGCATCATCAAATCCTAGGGCTTTAACTTGCTTGAGGTTTCTAAAGAAACCTTCTCTCCACAAAGCAAGCGTTTTTGCATAATGTTCGCCAATATCCTGAATGCCATAGATTTTTAAATCAGATGATTTGGAAATGCTATTTTGTAATACTGTAATAGATGGAATACAGCTACCTGGGAAAATATATCGCTGAATAAAATCAACTGAGCGCTTCGATTTCTCGTAGCGTTGATCTGCAATAGTAATTGTTTGAATAAATGCGAGGCCATGTGGCTTTAATAATTGGCTACAGACATTAAAATAAGTATCGTAATACTGATAGCCTACAGCTTCTAACATTTCAATAGATACTAATTTGTCATACTGCCCTTTTAAATGCCGATAATCTGAAAACAAGACCGTAATCTTATGTGATAACTTTAAATCCTTAATTTTCTGTTTTACATACTTATATTGTTCTCTTGAAATGGTCGTCGTGGTGACCTTGCATCCGAAATTTTGTGCAGCGTAAATCGCAAATCCACCCCAACCAGAACCAATTTCAATGATATTGTCTTGAGAAGTAAGCTCCAATCCCTGGCAAATAGTCTCTAATTTATGGATAGATCCTTTATAAAGTGAGTCTTGAGGGCTTCTAAAAACTGCAGATGAATACATCATGGTTGAATCTAAAAATAATGAAAAAAAGTCATTGCCTAAATCGTAATGCTTAGAAATATTGATCTGACTTCCTTTAACTGAATTTTGATTCAAATAATGCAGATACTTAAGGAGTGGCTTTAAAAAGAGATTGAATAAGCCTTCTAATCGATCCATCGTATTTTGATTGATGGCCATAATGCGAATTAACTTTGTTAAATCATTGACAGTCCAAAACTTTTGCATGAATGCTTCACTTACACCAATCGAGCCACCAAAAGCTAAAGCTCCATAAAATCTGGGATCATGAACTGTTAACGTGACATTTAATTTATCTTTTTTTCCAAATGAAAATTTCTTCGGCCCTTCTATAATAGTAATATGGCCTGTTTTGATTTTTCTTAATTGATTAAAAACAAGTGCTCTAGCAAGTTGATATAAAATATTTTTCATAGAATATTAAGGATGAGAAAAAAAAGGGATCCGTTTAAATTTTAAACGTAAAGCATTCCAATAAATAGCCATAATTGTTTTAAAAGTTTCTGGTGGAAATCTAAAAAGCAAAGAATTAAGCGAATGATTGTTTAAAGGTTTTCTATGAAGCTTCATCGATGCATTAAAAATAAACTCTTTTTTATGCATATTATTCATAGAAACTACGATTTCTTTTCCTGGCACATTAAATAACCATTCATACTGGACATCCATAGGCATAAAGGGTGACACATGAAAATTCTTTTGAAACTGAAAGTATTTCATTGGCTGCTTTATTCCTCGACAATCATGAACATATGCGTAATTTTCATTCCATGGTGTATTGGTAATATGCGACACAATAACTTCTAATTTATTTTTTAAATTAAAACAATAATAAAAACTCACAGGATTAAAACAATAGCCAAAGTATCGAGGGCTTGTTAAAACAAATATTTTTCCATGATGTTTAAAATGAAGTTTTTTTTTAATTTCATCTTGTATTGATTTTTTTAAGCTATTTTTTGAATGACCAAAATAATCTGATCTTAAAAAACACCCCAAATTAAAACGGTTATAACTCCAAAATAGTTTATTTGAAAATGTTCTCACTAAATCATCAAGATCAAGATACAACATATGAACACGATATTGAAATGCGTGCTTATTCGGTTTTGTCCTTGTATGATTTAAAGTACCTTCGTAGATTGCCTGCATTATTGAAATCCATGCACGGCATTGAATTGTTGAATGGCATCAAGCGCACTCTTAACCCCATCTTCATGAAAGCCATTGCCCCAATATGCTCCTGCAAATGAAGTACGATTCACACCTGAAATTAAATGGTACCTAGATTGCGCCTCAATACTTCTTAAACTATATTGTGGGTGAGCATAAGAAAGTGTTTTAATAATTTTCTTTTTGTTGATTTTTTGCAGTGGATTTAATGTCACTAAAAGGGGTGCTTCCGTTTTTAAATTCTGCAATATATTCATATTATAAGTCAGAGAAGCTGGTGAGTTGGCATTATCATCAATGTGATAATTCCACGCTGCCCAAGCAAGCTTTCTTTTGGGCATAAAGTGATCATCATAATGCAAGATCACCTCATTATCTGTATATGGAATCGCTTTTAAAATATTTTTTTCATCGGAGTTAGGGCTTTTGATTAATTTTAAAGCTTCATCACTATGACAAGCGAAGAATACCCAGTCAAATTTTTCTACGCGATCTTTATGATAAATAGCAATATAATCTTTTTTTCTTTCTACATATTTTATGTTCTGATTAAGTTTAATTTTTTTTCTAAAAGACTTGATCATCTTATTGACATAGTTAATTGAGCCCCCAGAAATTGTTAACCACTGAGGTCTGTCATTGATATTTAACATGCCATGATTATTAAAAAACTGTATAAAAAATTTAGCAGGAAATTGCATCATTGTTTTAATGTTAGAAGACCAAATTGCTGAGCCCATCGGCAAAATATAATATTTCTTAAAGAAATCCGAGTAGCCTTCTCGTTTAAGATAATCACCCAAACTAATCTCTTCATCACTTCTTAATAAGATGATTGAAGACTTATTAAATCGAAGAATCTCTCTAATCATTTTATAAAAGCTGGGATTAATAAAATTCTTTCTTTGCGCAAATAGTGCATTGAGATTAGTGCCGTTATATTCAAAATCTTTTTGGCTGTCTTTGACACTAAAACTCATGGCACTATTTTCATAGGGCACTTTAAGTTCATGTAATAGCTTTAAGAAATTAGGGTATGTTTTTTTGTTAAATACAATAAACCCCGTGTCTACACTCACTTTTTGATTGAATATATCAATGTGATGCGTATGTGAGTGCCCTCCAATACGATCATTGGATTCAAAAAGTGCAATCTGATGATGGGGGTTTAAATAATATGCAAGGGTATTGCCAGAGATGCCTGCGCCTATGATTGCTATCTTCATGGCTAGCGATGTTGATGTTCTATTTTTTTGGATTCGCGAATATTATCAGAAACAGTGCGTATATCCCAAATAATGCCGATCATCGCCAAAAATTTTAAAACATAGTAAGTGAGATCAATTTCCCACCAATAAAATCCTTGTCTTGCTGATCCAGGGTAATGATGATGATTGTTATGCCAACCCTCACCAAACGTCAGAATCGCAATAATAAAATTATTTCGACTTGTATCCTTAGTTTCATAACGTTTCTTTCCCCATTGATGCGCTACCGAATTGACTAAGAAGGTTGCGTGATAAAGCATGACTGTTGAAACAGAAAATCCCCAAATCAATAACTGAAAACCATTCGTATTGAGTTGAGGCTCATATTGATTCAAATAATAGCCGATAAAAAATAAGCCAATACATAATGCGAATGGCATAAGAAGATCAAATCGATCTATGATGCGCAATTCAGGAAATCTAATTAATTCACGCACAAATTTTGTATTAGTCACAAAATTAGACTTGGTCAAGAACCACCCCATATGACTCCAAAAAAATCCATGCTCTTGAGGTGAGTGCTTATCTTCTGGTGTATCAGAATGCATATGATGGCCTCGGTGATGCGCTGCCCACCACAGAGGGCCTCTTTGCACTGCAGTAGCTCCAATCATCGCAAATAAAAGTTGAACAAACCTTGAGGTTCTAAACGTTTTATGAGAAAAATAACGATGGTAAAAGCCTGTAATAGCAAACATGCGAATAGCAAAAAGAGTGATGCATGCCGTAAAAGCTATCCAACTAAATCCAACAATAAAGATAAAAAAACAAGATAAATGAAGAAGAATAAAAGGAATGACTCGCATCCAATCAATTTCTTTGCCAGAAGTAATAGAGGCATACTTTTCTTCAAGAAAAGAATTATCAAACCAAAAAAATAATTTTTTAAAAAATGTATTCATGATTAATTTGAATGCTCAATCCAACGTATTTTTTTAATATCGTAGCCATCGGTTTCAATTTTTTTTACTAATTGTTCTAAAGTCTTTTGCTCTATCTTTTTTTCACGCGACATAATCCAGACATAATCACGGTCATCTCTGGCAATAATTGTATTTTGGTAAGCTTCGTCTAAATAAACAATTTTATATTGCGCTTTGATTGGCCATATAAATTGCATACCCCATAGTGCATTACCTGAATCTTTTATAACAAATCCTTTGGGTTTATATGTCTTTAATGGTCCCGTGAGAGCCCCTTCATTAAAAGTGAAGGTGGTGCCAATGGTGCCATCCTGATTTAATTCATAAGACTCAATTGCATTAAATGCATTCTTCTCAATAAATGTTGGTATATGTCCGATGACATACCATGGGCCCATAAATTTTTGCAAATTAACTTCGGAAACAGTTTTAATTGGAGGTTGAGTCATACATCCATTCAGTAATAAAAAAATTGCTGTGAGTAAATAAAATTTAAATCGCATATTATTTTTTCCAAAATCGAGGAATAATTGTATTCACTTTATTCTGATAATCATCATATCCATTAAATTTTTTAATGAGATTTGCCTCGAGAAGTGTCACCCCTGAAAATCTCAAAATTAAAAAAGTCATAAGCAAGGGTGCTATCAAATTAAAATGAATGCCTGTCACAAGCGTGGTGATAAAAAAGCCCCACCATACCAAAATTTCTCCAAAATAATTAGGATGTCGGCTTAATTTCCAAAGCCCTGATTGTAAAAGTTTACCGCGATTTTTGATGTCATTTTTAAATTGCATCAATTGATAATCTGCAATTGATTCATAAATAATTCCAAAGAATGCGACTAAAAATCCTATGCTATCTAACCAAGTGAGTGGATGATCATTTTTTATGGCTATAAGAAGAATTGATCCCACGATCCATGCAAGAATGGATTGAAAACCAAAAATAATATATGCACTTTTATATCTAAAGTTAGGCTCATTATTTTGTCTAATTTTTAAATAACGAGCATCTTCTGGTTTACCCCAGTTTCTTATTGCAAGATAAACAGAAAGGCGTAAGCCCCATAATAAGACTAAAAAAAGTATCAAGATAGACCTTAATGATGGCTCAAACGCAGTATAAAAATAAATTGCATTGAGCACAAAAAATAAACTCCACATGATATCAACATGGGTCACATTGTTCTTTTTAAGACTTAGTAACCAGCCTCCGAATGCAAATAATAAATTAATTAATAAAGCATGCAAAAATATCATGTTCGAAATCCATCCCATCTTTTAGCAGCCACAAGAGATAAAGGCGTTAATAATCCCCATCCTAATGCCAATGCAATAAGCGCATATGGCGTCATTAATTGAATAGCATCTAATTTTTCGGCAGCTATATAAGCTAGAGGACCGCCTATGAGGCCGAATAAAATTGCAATTAGCTTGTAATGTTTTAACCAACTTAAAGATACATTTAAGGTGCTTGCAAATAAACCCCACAAAGCCACAATCCATATCGGCACAATGGATTGTGAAAATTGGCTTTTATACTCAATGAATCCCAAAGCTAATAAACATTGGTCAAACAAAGGTCCTAAAACCATCAGAAAAAGAATTAACATAAATGCTTCTTTTTTATAGCGCGCCTGAAAAAGATGAATCATTAATATTAAAGCGACAGCTATCATTGATGAAAGTAATTTTTGATTAGCCGCTCCCCAAATCGCAATAAACCAGCCTAACTGAAAAAGTCCAAAATTAATGAGTTTCATTTATTTTTTTGGTTTGTCAAATTGATAGTGCGTCACCCACCACTCTTGGCCATTCTGATAGCCAAATAATTCTGCACAAGCCATATAAAAAATTCGCCAACGATTAAACCATTGCGTTGCATTTTTATTGCCATAAGTTTTTTGAAGGATAGGGTAAATATCAAGTTTTGCTTGATCCATATTTTCTAGCCAAGCATTTGCCGTTTTTTCATAATGGGTTCCATCCCAACACCATTTTTTTCTTAGCTTTAAGTACTCTTGAAAATGTAGTGGCAAATCATCGCTAGGCATCATGCCACCTGAAAAGAAAAATTTACTCATCCAATCATCTTGATCTTTTACTTCAAAAGCATAAGGTGTATGTTGATGCACAAAAATATGCATAAAGAATTTTCCACCTGGCTTTAACCATTCATGAAGCATACGATAAAGTTTTCGATGGTTACGCATATGTTCAAACATTTCAATTGAAACAATACGGTCAAAACTTTTAGGTATTTTAAAATTTTTAGGGTTAAACCGATTCATGTCGCACGTGATGACATGAATATTTTTAAGCTCCCTTTTTTTCGCTTCACCTTCAATATAAATTCTTTGGGAGTTTGAATTAGATACTGCAAAGATTCGACTTTTAGGATATTGTTGAGCCATAAAAAGAGTTAGTGAGCCCCAACCACATCCCAATTCAAGAATCGTCTGACCATTTTTTAAACCCGCATGAACTGCGCTAATCTTCAGCGCATTCCATTCTGCATCGTCTAAATTTTTTGTATCTTTATCCCAGTAACAACTACTATATTTTTTATGTTTACCCAAACAAAAATCAAAAAAAGTAGACGGCACTTCATAGTGTTGTTTATTTGCGAGGTGAGGCACTAACGCAATAGGTGATTGATCCATGCTCTCAAAAAAATCACTTTTTAAGGCTTGTGATTTTTCTGCATCTTTGTGACTAATTTCTTCAAGACGTTTTTTTAAAAGCCGTCTAATACCAAAACGAATAAGCGCGTCCGGAAGATAACCTTTTTCTGCAAGTGATAGAACTTGTTTTAGCATATTAAAATATTTTGAATAAGATTTATTAAAAAAAATAAATCTTACTTTATCTTGTCTAATTTATTCGAAATAACTTCTGCAAAACTTGTATTTAATTGATTGACCTTTTTTTGAATATTTTGTAGGGTCGCCAAATCTTTTTCGGATTCAGCTATTTCAGCAAGCCCCATCATAGCATCCGCATGCCTAGGGTTTATTTTCTCAGCTCTAGAAAATGCTTCTTTTGCGGCTTTGAGGTCTTTTTTTCCTTGTTCAGCTAATCCTAAAAAATACCACGCATCAGATGAATTAGACTCTTCTTTAATCCACAAATCTGAAATGGATTTAAGCGTATCCCATTCTTTATTTTGGTAAGGAATCACTACCTTCATAAAATTGGGTTTTTGTTCAAAAGGTAAGGCCCAAAATGGAACATCCATAGTTTTAAGAGACTTGGTGTCGGGCTGACTCATTAAATATTTAATCCATTCAACAGGTAAGCTGTAGAAAAACCCTTGGGGTCCCGGACTTTTAAATGTTGTAATGCCGACTAAATTATATTTCTCATCAAATAATCCCCCACCACTTGAACCTAAAGAAAATGCTGCATCAGATCTGATAATGACACTATTATCCAAACGATGGATCGCTTTCACCGATCCATAAGAGGGCTGTGGCACATTACTTCCATTAGGGAAGCTCACGCTAAATACATCTTCTTCATACTGCAATGTATTGCTGTCTCTTAAGGGAAAAGGTTTAAAAGGAAGCTCTTCAAATTTTAGCAAACATAAATCATGTTTCCAGTCTGCTTTAAAAGCGATGGGTTTATAGGTATCATCAAATTTAGAAATATTAGCGCCTAAAGTATTCGCAATCACATGGCAGTCTGTAGCCACATACTCTTTACTAACCACCACGCCTGAGCCTGTGCCGGAAGATCCATCTGGCAAGTCGACATTGACTGCCACTATGGAGTTATTAAGCTCTAATAGTTTTTCGAAAGATGGAATAGCTGCCACTTGGCTCGTGATGAGCAACAAAAATAAACTTATAGCTTTTTTCATAGTCAATACGACTCAACTATATAAATATCGTTCATACCGGCACTATAAAAAACCATGAAAAATGTCCTTGGAACAAAATTAGAAATCTGTAACCTTAAGCCTATCACAGGCTTTACTAGAAATGGATGTTGTGAAACAGGGCCTCAAGATATTGGTCAGCATACGGTATGTGCCGAAGTCACCCATGAATTTCTTCAATTTTCTAAATTACAAGGCAATGACTTAATGACGCCAAGGCCTGAATTTGAATTTAAAGGTCTAAAAGCTGGCGATCGATGGTGTTTGTGTGCCAGTCGATGGCTTGAAGCTTTAGAAGAAGGTGTTGCGCCACCCGTGATTTTAGAAGCAACCCACGAAAAAGCATTGGATTTGATCAATCTTGCAGAGCTCAAATATCATCAATTAAGGTAACTTATGGCTTATAACGCAAAAGAAATAGAAGAAAAATTAAAACTTAGATGTGCCTCTTGGTCTTATATCTTCCCCTCTATTGAAAAGAAATTTTCAACTACTGATTTTGATGAATCTATTCAAATTGCAAATGAAATTGCAAAAATTGCTAATCAATTAAATCATCATCCAGAGTTAATTTTTAGACATAACGCCCTCATTGTTAAAACGCATACGCATGATGCATCAGGTATTACGGATAAGGACTTTGAGTTAGCCGAGCATATAGATCGCTTACTCTCAACTTAAATTGATTCTTTAAGCTCTTTTAGATCTTCAATAATTTCTTGGCTATGTTTTGATGTGTCTACGCTCAGATAAATTTTAGCAATCTTGCCTTTGGGGTTAATTAAGTAAGTATATCTTTTAGCTAGCTTGATCACTAAGAAATTGTTCAGTGCACCGTATCGATCCGCAACGTCTCCTGAAGCATCTGATAAAAGAGGAAAAGGTAAATTATATTTTTCTGCAAATTTCTTATGAGAAAAGCTATCGTCGATACTGATACCAATGACTTTAGCGCCCAAAGCCTCTAGCGTTTTAAAATCATCTCTAAACTGACACGCTTCCTTAGTACATCCAGGGGTATCATCTTTCGGGTAAAAATACAGAACAGCCCATTTACCTTTATAGTCATTTAAGCTGACTTGATTACCTTGGCTATCTGGAAGCGTAAAAGTTGGTGCGTCATCACCTATTTTTAGAATCGGTGCTGCCATGACATTCAATCTAAATAGATAAAATGCTATAGCGAAGCTAATTAAGATCAATATTTTCATAAGCTATTCTTAAACCTTTTTTAACGAATCGTTTTAATAAGCTCCAAAAGTTTTGTAGTCATTTTTATTAAGGTTTCCTTTAGAGCTCTTGCTTCTTCAGCAATAATAGATTGATTTTTATCATCATCGTTTGATGTTTGAAGGTCTTCAATATAAAAAAGTCGACTATCAAGTTTCAACCATAAAATTAAAACCATAATTCTTTCTTGGTTTGGAAACGATAATCCTTTGAGCCATTTTCTTGCGGATTCTTGCGAAATATGAAGTGAGGTTTTTTTACATTGCTTATTAAACTGAGTTGCAAAATAAAGTGCAGAAATTTTTTTAGATTTGTACTTAAGGCTTAATGCTTTATTAAGCTCATCAGAAAATAACTTATGTCTATTCATAATTTAGCAAATTAAATATTACATCTAATTCTCTGCCCCCCCTGATTCCATCCATAAGTTGCAAGTATTAGGCGTTTACAACTTTGACTTCTCATTATGCCACCTAAGAATGACAGAATTGTTTTTTAATTTAATGCATAGTAATTAAGTGAACAAACTTACAAAAATTGATATCACCTTTGGTGCTGTGTTAAGAAAAAAGAGACTCGGCAAAAAGCTTACACAAGAGGCCTTATCAATTGAATCAGGACTTTCCCGCGCTTATATCAGTGAATTAGAAATGGGTCACAAGGACCCCAGCCTTTACACGATATTTAAATTATCTTCTGCTTTAAAAATAAAACCTTCAACAATGATCGATGAGGTCGAACGTCAGATTTAATTTAAATTATTGTGGTGGTGCTGCAGGTGCTTTTCTACCTGGCGCAGCAGGTGGTGTGTAACCTGCGATACGACACTGAATACCTTCAATAAGTTTACCTTTGGCACCATGCTGAATGATGGTGCATGTCTGAATAAGATTCTTACTTTGTAGTTCAGAAATCGTTTTTCTTAGTTCTTTTAAATCAATACCTGTATCTTTGACGATTTCGTAATCAATCTTTTGTCCGTGTTTTTGTAAATATTTTAATACCACTTCTTTTGTCATTTTGTTACCTTTCTTTTACTAAATTTGGTGGGCCCACCTGGACTCGAACCAGGGACCAAAGGATTATGAGTCCTCTGCTCTAACCAACTGAGCTATAGGCCCTCTGATAGATTGGTTTATTCTTTTCCGTTTTCCAAGAAACTACGTAATCTCTCTGAGCGTGTTGGATGTCTTAATTTTCTTAATGCTTTCGCTTCGATTTGTCGAATACGTTCACGTGTCACATCAAACTGTTTACCTACTTCTTCTAAGGTATGGTCTGTATTCATCTCAATACCAAAACGCATACGTAATACTTTTGCTTCACGCGGTGTTAGTGACTCTAAAATTTCTGCAGTTACATCACGAAGAGAACCATACACAGCGGCATCAATCGGTGTCAATGTCGCTGCATCTTCAATAAAGTCGCCGAGATGCGAATCTTCATCATCACCAATCGGTGTTTCCATTGAAATAGGCTCTTTAGAAATTTTTAGAATCTTGCGAATCTTGTCTTCTGGCATTTCCATTTTTTCAGCGAGCACGGATGGATCAGGTTCAGCACCTGTCGATTGCAAAATTTGTCGTGAAATACGATTCATCTTATTAATGGTTTCAATCATATGCACTGGAATACGAATGGTTCTTGCTTGATCCGCAATCGAACGTGTGATCGCCTGACGAATCCACCAAGTCGCGTAAGTTGAAAATTTATAACCACGACGGTATTCAAATTTATCTACAGCCTTCATCAAACCAATATTACCTTCTTGAATGAGATCCAAGAATTGAAGGCCGCGGTTGGTATATTTTTTTGCGATCGAAATCACAAGACGTAAGTTAGCCTCAATCATTTCACGTTTTGCACGGCGAGCTCTCGCTTCACCTGTCGTCATTTGCTTATTAATTTCTTTTAAATCCTTAATCGATAAACCTGCTTCTTTTTCAATTGCAATCAATTGATCTTGCTGGTCTACGATCGAGTGTTTAAAACGTTCGAGTTTTGCGTTGTAGGGCTTATCATGTTTGAGTTCATCCGTTAGCCAATGAAGGTTGGTTTCATTACCTGGAAAACTCTTAATAAAATGGGTACGAGGCATGCCTGATTTCTCGACACAGAAATCCATCAATTTTCTTTCGTGCGTTCTAATTTCATTGACACGATCTCTCACAGAGTCACAAAGCGCTTCGACTTGTTTTGCTGAGAATCTAAATTCCATCAATTCTTTTAAAACAGATTCATGGAGTTTTTTATAAGCAGGATCGTCAATGCCTTTTTTAAGACGAATATCATTCATCTTCTGATTGGTTTTTCGAATCGCAGCAAAACGTGTTAAAACTTCTTCACGTAATTTTGCAAGTGCTTCAGCTGAGATGGCAGCAGCTTTAGCGCCATCCGCATCATCATCATCTTCATCAATATCTTCTTCGACTTCTTCTTCAGTATCGGCTGCCACGATAGGCGCTTCGACTTCGACATCGATTAAACCATCGACCACTTCGTCGACACTCAATTCGTTCGATTCAACTTTATCGACCATCGCAAGCAGTTCAGTAATCGTTGTAGGGCACGCAGCAATTGCTTGCACCATATGTTTTAAGCCATCTTCAATACGTTTTGCAATTTCGATTTCGCCCTCGCGCGTTAATAGATCGACGGTTCCCATTTCGCGCATGTACATGCGGACAGGGTCTGTCGTTCTACCAAACTCAGAATCTACAGTAGCAAGGGCTTGCTCAGCTTCTTCAGCGGCTTCTTCGTCCGTCACAGGGGGCGGTACATCAGCCATCAGAAGGGCTTCTGCATCAGGGGCTTGTTCATAGACCATAATCCCCATATCGTTGATCATGCTGACAATGCCTTCGATTTGTTCGGACTCTTGAATTTCGTCGGGCAAGTGGTCGTTAATTTCAGCGAAAGTGAGATAGCCTCGCTCTTTACCAAGAACGATTAACGATTTAAGACGCGTACGTCGCTCTTCGACATCCTTAGGATTTGCATCATTCGCATTTCCATAGAAATCTTTCATTTTGGGGTTCTTTTTTTGGGACGGGTCTTTTTTTGGTCTTGCCATGCTCTACCTCTTCTTGTTAGGGCTTATTTTGCCTTATAAATCAACAAAATATAAATAAACGCGTAACCTTTAAGTGTACCAAAAAGAGGCTTTTTGGTCAACGAAAGGCTTAAGTTTTAGGGGGTGTTTTGGGTCTTTGCATAAGGGTTTTAAGGTGCGCTTTTTCTTCTTCGGTTAAGCTACTTAAGGGCTTATCCTTCAAAGCACTAAAATGGGCTTTGGTTTTAGAGGCTTTCCCCTGTTCTAGCAATGTCATTCTAGCCCCCTCAATTTCAGACTCAAAATGGATCTGATCATCAAAATGAGTCAATTCTTCATGCACCAAATCCATGATGACACTATCCACTTGTGCTTTTAGACCATGAAGAATGGAAGAAGGTTTCGATTCCGGTTGATTTAAAGCAAACCCTAAGACTTTTTTAAGTAAATCGTCTTCAAAAGTATCACTTTGGGCCAAATCCAAATCCTCCGTGATAGCAAGTTGAGGCTTTAAAATAAGTAACAAGATAAATTTACGTTTCACTGAAGAAGGAAGCTTGCCCTTCGTTTTGATATTCGCTTTATTGTTTTGCACTTGAGGTTGTGCCACATGAAGCAATTGATCTATTTCTTTGTCATTTAAATGAAGTAATTCTGCAAAACGCTTACGTAAAAGTAGGCTTAATTTAGGGGCTGTGATTTCTTTTAAAATCGGTTCTGCTTCATTGAGAAATTTCACTTTATCTTCTTGCGTGGCTAAATGATTTTTTTCAGTTAGGTGTTGCACTAAATATTGTGATAGCGGCATCGCATCTTGCATCATCGATTCAAAAGCTTCTTTGCTATGCGCTCTAATGAAACTATCGGGATCATGCTCTTCAGGTAAAAATAAAAATTTCAGAACCACTTTATCGTTCAAGCTTGGAAGCGCATTCATCATGGCACGCCATGCTGCGGCTTTGCCTGGATTGTCGCCATCAAAACAAAAGATAATCGTATCGGTTTGACGCATTAATTTTTTAATATGAAATGCAGATGTGGCAGTGCCTAATGTTGCAACCGAATTCATGACACCAAATTGCGCAAGACCTACCACATCCATATAGCCTTCAACGACAAGGACACAGCCTTTTTCACGAATGGATCGACGTGCTGCAAATAGTCCATAGAGTTCTTGGCTCTTTTGAAAAAGTGGCGTTTCAGGTGAGTTGTAATATTTAGGGGTATCTTCAGGATTAATAACACGTCCACCAAAGCCAATGATTTCACCTTTCATATTATGAATCGGGAACATGATGCGATCACGGAAACGATCATAGCGTTTACCTTGATCATTCTTTAATACAAGTCCTGCTATATTCAGCGCTTCGTCATCATATTTTTTAAAGACGCTTTCTAAATTTTGCCAACCCTCAGGTGCGTAACCCAATTGAAATGTTTTAGCAATTTGTCCTGTAAGTCCACGTTTTTTTAAATACTCAATCGCGCGTTCTGATTTTTTCAAAGCAGTTTGGTAATACTGAGAAGCAATTTGTAATGTCTCACCTAAAGCTAAATTTTTTTCTTTGACTTCGGGTGAAATTTTTTGTGTGTCTTGCGGGACAGTTAAGCCCACTGATTTAGCAAGATCTTCCACCGCATCCACAAAACTCATGCCTTGATATTCAATGAGAAAACTTAAAGCAGATCCATGTGCCCCGCATCCAAAGCAATGGTAAAACTGTTTAGAAGGACTTACTGTAAATGAAGGTGACTTCTCTTGATGAAAGGGACAGCAAGCAACATAGTTGCTGCCTGCTTTTTTTAAAGGCACACTTTTGTCAATCACATCAATCACATCGACGCGATTTAAAAGTTCTTGGATGAATGACTCTGGAATCATATGCGTTTAATCATAGCTTAAAAATAAAAAGGAGCCTTAAGCTCCTTCATCATTTTTTTAAATTTTTTTATTGAGTTCTTAACCGAGTTTTTGTTTGATGAGCGCAGATAATTTACCCATATCTGCTCGACCCACGACTTGGGGTTTCACGATCGCCATCACCTGACCCATCTCTTTAATACTTGTCGCATTAGTGGCTTTAATCGCAGCATCTAGAATGTTACCCACTTCTTCATCAGTTAAAGCTTTCGGAAGATAACTTTGCAAAATCACCACTTCAGCTTTCTCAGCATCCGCTAAATCTTGCCTTGCTGCGGACTCATAAGCCTCAATGGAATCACGACGTTGTTTTAACATTTTTTCAATGACAGCCATCACATCTTGATCGGTCAATTCAATGCGTTCATCGACTTCACGTTGTTTAATAGCTGATTGAAGAAGTCTAATTGTGCCAAGGCGAACTACATCCTTAGCGCGCATAGCTTCCTTCATGTCCTCAGTAATTTTTACTTTTAAGGACATCTTAAAAAATTAGAATAATTTTGGGGGGAGCATTTGATTGCGAAGACGACGGT
>JACCDN011024666.1_pt1 | contig 19656 bp, 19 predicted proteins | sample 7441691 | NCBI WGS metagenome assembly JACCDN01 (sample SAMN15323439, study PRJNA562643) | freshwater metagenome | isolation source: river surface water | place: USA:Blue River Watershed | collected 2017-08-16 | reverse complement strand
TTTGACGAGCATAGATTGCTGATCAATTTTTTCTCGTTCTTGGTTGAGCAGGGCGTTGAGGCGATCGAGGGGTTTGGCTATAAAATACGTCGTGTGTTTGGTCACCTCTTTTTCTAATAAACCTTTATGGATAAGCTCTTCCGCGACATGATATACGGTAGAGCGTTGTATGCCTGTCAGTTCTGCAACACGCGCTGCGGGCATTTTTCGTTCTTGGTGAATCATCAAATACACGCGAATTTCTTTATCTTGTAGGCCCAATTGGGCAAGAAGTGTCTCGATCATGCTGTAATACTATATTGTTGTTTACTGAGTGTCAACAGTTTAATACTTTAATTAGTAAGGGTTTTTTGGCTTTTTGAATGTGGGTGAATTTATAGATTTATGACAAGTATTTGTTCTAAGAGTATAAATTACGTGGCATCTTCAGTACATTAACCCAAATGAATATGAAACTATGGGAAAAGGCATTAGGGCAGAAACATCTAAATTAGCTGATCTGCAAATAGACATGCTCCAAAAACTAAGGAGCAAGCAAATGAGCTTAAATGCTCTTGAATGGTGGAACAATCAGAGTGAAGAAAATCGTCAAATCATTATGAGAGGCGATCAGCCTACGATTAAGTACAAGACCCAGGAAGTAAAGGATAAGGATATCAATATCGATTGTGACAAAGATCCGTTCCTTCCAAATGACTTGAAAGTTGAAGAACACAAAAAGATGGGGAACCTCAAGCTTGATTTATCTAAGGTGGAATTCTTCCTTTCCGAGAATCAGAAAGGAAGTCGAGCTGTCGAGGGCAACAAACTTCGTAAGGAGTTGGAAGATCTGCCTGTGTTGAACGCCAATGTACTTGACTACCTGCTTGAACATCCACATCTCATTCCAGGGGAATGGAAAAAAGACGAAAGGGGACTTGCCCGCTACATCTTTTTTTGGGGAACTATTTATTATCGCTCCTCGGGCGACAACGGTCTCTTTGTTCGATTTCTCTGTTGGAGTGGTGGTGTGTGGAAGGACAGCAGCTACTGGCTCGGCCAAGAGTTCCGCAACTACAACCCTGCTGTTTTGCGTGTATAAGTACTTCGAACTCGAACCCCGTGTTCTCCTAGGTACTTTGATATCAGTCCTTTGTTGAAGTACAACCTAAAGATTTCCATAATCCCTGCGCGTTGCGGGGGTTTTTTCTTATTAAGTTAATACTAAGTTTGTTGTTTACAAACCATCAACACTCTAAAAGACTATAAAGTAAAGATTTTCACAGAAAAACTCACATACAATCTTGCTATTTTAATAGTACGTGAATATTTTCTCTGCTAATCTTACACGCGGTGGCCAATTTTTTTCGATGATTCTTAGGTCACCATTTTTTATAGGATCAGGAGCTGGAACTCCTGGTCCTTTTTTTACCCAAAAACTTATCCAATCCCCCTCAAATTCCACCTATCCACACCTTATCCCAAATCGGTTAGTTAGGGGGCTTGCGCTCTTCCGTGTCTTGTGTATAATCGTCCTCGTGCTTACAGAAAAGCAGAACAAATATAATCTCGTATTGCGGAATATAGAAGATTAGTGAATATCGCCTCGGCGCTACATCTCTCTTCTTATATATCTGCTTCGGCGGATTTTTATTTACTCAGAATTGCTTGCATTTTGTCATCGGAATAGGGTCAAGAAAACTAACTCACATGCTAGTGTTTGTTGTAATAACAGCAACATATAGTGTGTTTAGCAAGTAAAAAATAGTATTTTCAAACATGTGATTCTAGGGAAGAATGACATGAGCAAAAAGTAGAAAGTAGACAATAAATAAAAAATAATTAATTAAATTATTTTGTGGTTCCCAGACTTCCTAATAGGAAGTAAGGGCATACGGGGGATGCCTTGGCTTGAAAGGGCGAAGAAGGACGTGGATAATCTGCGATAAGCTTCGGGGAGGTGATATTCAACCTGTAATCCGGAGATCTCCGAATGGGGAAACCCCTCTATTTTTATAGATAGAGACCTACTGCACATAAGAGGTGGTAGGAGCGAACCTGGGGAAGTGAAACATCTCAGTACCCAGAGGAAAAGAGACCAATAGGTATTTCCATAGTAGCGGCGAGCGAACTGGAATCAGCCCAAACCGATATTGAAAGATGTCGGGGTTAGAGGACATTGGACGTCACACAGGGCACGATGTGCTTTATACTTTTAGTATAGAGAATATCGTGCTCACTAGGGTGAAAAAAAGTTAAAAATTGTATGGATAGGAGAAGTACCTGGAACGGTACACCACAGAGGGCGATCGTCCCGTATCCGAAATCTATACAACTTTTTTCAATGCTCCTGAGTACTTCAAGACATGAATAGCTTGGAGGAATTTGCCAGTACTCACTGGTAAGGCTACATACCTTTCAAGACCGATAGTGAACAAGTACCGTGAGGGAAAGGTGAAAAGAACCCCTGTAAGGGGAGTGAAATAGAACTGAAACCGTATGTCTACAAGGAGTCGAAGTGGTGAGTTTATTCGAACCACGACGGCGTGCCTATTGAAGAATGAGCCAACGAGTGGATCCGTAGTGCTGGCTAAGATGTTACGCATCGAAGCCATAGCGAAAGCGAGTGTGAATAGCGCGAAATAATAGTACTGCGGATGCGACCCGAAGCCAGGTGAGCTTGCCATGAGCAGGGTGAAGCGAACGTAACAGTTCGTGGAGGCCCGAACCCACGCGCCGTACGAAACGCGGGGATGACTTGTGGTAAGGAGCGAAAAACTTATCGAACTTGGTAATAGCTGGTTCTCTCCGAAATAGCTTTTGGGTTAGCGTTACGTGTTCCTCTTGGGGGTAGAGCACTGGATAGTATTGGATAGGTGGAAACATCGCCGAGCTTACCAAACTCCGAATACCAAGAGCCAGAACGTAGCAGTTAGTCTATGGGGGCGAAGCTCCATCAGACAAAAGGGAAACAGCCCAGATCTCAAAATAAGGTCCCTAAATTTATACTCAGTGCACTTAAGGAGGTGAAATTTCTCCGACAATCAGGAGGTTGGCTTAGAAGCAGCCATCCTTTAAAGATAGCGTAACAGCTCACTGATCTAGAGAATTTGCGCCGCACATGATCGGGGCTAAGTATAATACCGAATTTGAGGGTTCTCTGCCTATGGCAGAGAGCGGTAGGAGAGCGTTGTCATCTGCGTTGAAGCTAAAGGGGTAACCCATAGTGGAGCGTTGACAAGTGAGAATGTTGGCACAAGTAACCACAACACAGGTTAAATCCCTGTGCACCGAAATCCCAAGGTTTCCCGGGCTATGTTAATCATCCCGGGGTTAGTCGGTCCTAAGACCATGGCGAAAAGCCGCCGTCGATGGACACATGGTTAATATTCCATGACCTGTATAACGTCCGATGGAAGGACGGAGAAAATAAGTTCTTGCGTCTTATCGGATTGACGTTTGTGACACGAGACAGGAAGTTCAGGAAAATCCGGACTTCACATACTGTCGTGTGTAGCATGAAGGTGTGTCTTCGGACATGTCAACGAGAACGAAGAGTCTTCCAAGAAAATTTTCTAAGGTTAACGTTATACAGACCGTACCGCAAACCGACACAGGTGGGAGGGTCGAGAAGACTAAGGTGAACGAGTAAGAGGTCCTCAAGGAACTCGGCAAAAAAGCAGCCGTAACTTCGGGATAAGGCTTGCCTCGCCTGCCCTCGGGCAGGAAGGCCGCAGCGAAAGATTCCCTGGCGACTGTTTATCAAAAACATAGCTCCCTGCGAACTCGCAAGAGTATGTATAGGGGGTGACGCCTGACCAATGCCAGAAGGTTAAACATGGATGGTACATGGACTTGTCTATGTGCTGGGCTATGTAAGCCCTGGTGAATGTCGGCCGTAACTATAACGGTCCTAAGGTAGCGAAATTCCTTGTCTGGTAAATTCAGACGTGCACGAATGGCGTAACGACTAGGGAACTGTCTCGAGGACTCGCTCGGTGAAAATACAGTGGCGGTGAAGATGCCGCCTACCTGCAGTTAGACGAAAAGACCCCAGGAGCTTTACTACAACTTCGTATTGGCTGTGTTGACGTTGTGCGCAGAATAGATGGGAGACTTTGATCATAAGGTTTTGGCTTTATGTGAGTCGCCAGTGAAATACCATCCTCAACTTTGGCTCAGTCTAACCTGAACGGAAAAAACGAGCAGGGACCGTGCGTGGTGGGTAGTTTGAGTGGGGCGCTTTCCTCCCAAAAAGTAACGGAGGAGCCTACCAAGGTCCGTTAGGCGCGGATGGAAACCGTGCCGATAGTGTAAAGGCATAAACGGGCTTGACTGCAAGGGGTACATCCCAAGCAGGTGCGAAAGCAGAGCTTAGTGAACCGACAGTTGCCTTGAGACGGCGCTGAAGATCATCGGATAAAAGCTACCCTGGGGATAACAGGCTGGTACCGCCCTAGCGTCCATAGCGACGGCGGTGTTCGGCACCTCGATGTCGGCTCATCTTATCCTGGGGGTGGAGAAGCTCCCAAGGGTTTGGCTGTTCGCCAATTAAAAAGGTACGCGAGCTGGGTTCAGACCGTAGAGAAACGAAAGATTATTTGGTTTCTGTGCTGTCTGAGTCCTCTCTGAAATACGACAAAATAAAAATATTTAAAATCAGGTCTTTTCGTTTAATAAGAAATAAAAGAAGATAGAACCAACCATTACGGCGGTCGTATGTAGTAATACATAATGACATGCTCAACTCATATCGGTGGAATCTGCCTACGGCAGACAATACCGAGGGAAACTGCCTCCGGCAGTGCCCGTAGAGACTACACGTTGAGCTTCCTTATAAAAATAAGGAAGAAGATATAGTCCGTTCCCTGCCGCGAGGCAGGATAAGAAGCGTAAGACAGGTTGGTCTCCTATCTACTGCAGGCGTTGATACTTGAGAAGATTTGTTCCTAGTACGAGAGGACCGGAATGAACTGACCGCTGGTCTATCGGCTGTTTCGCCAGAAGCACCGCCGAGTAGCTATGTCGGGAATGGATAACCTCTGAAAGCATCTAAGAGGGAAGCCAACTTCAAGATTAAGTATCGTTTGAGATCCCTAAGAGATGATTAGGTTGATAGGCATTAGGTGAACATATAGAAATATATTGAGCCGAGATGTACTAATTGATCGATTCCTATTAGGAAATCTGAGAATCAAAATAGTTTAATATTTTTTTATTTTATTATTTATTTGCAAAGTTAGTTTTTTTGAAAGTTGAGAAATGATGTACAAAGATACATCGTAAGTAAATGCCCGGGTGGTGAAATTGGTAGACACGCATCACTTCAGTAATGAAATGGTGTGCGCAAGCATACAGGTTCGAGTCCTGTCCTTGGGTACGAATGGGGAGCGCGTTGTTCCCCATCATCTTTCAGCTTTCAAATATTCTTGACCCTATTTGTCGTATGTAGGCACGTATTCGAGTTTTTGAATCTGGTGACATATCGGCGGGGAAACACCTGGTAACATTCCGCACCCAGAAGTTAAGACCGCTTGAGCCAATGATACTCCTTGTGGGGAAAGTAGGTAGTCGCCAGTTTTAAGAACTTGAATAGAAAAAACTTGTATCAGTAAAAAGATACAAGTTTTTTTATACTATTTTTTGTTATAATGCTTGATATATCTATGAATTGGAATATACAACATCAATTAAAATACTTACTCATTGTTCTTGCTTGTATTGCGCTGGTTATTTTTATTATGTGGAAATCTTTTTTCACTACTGATCCCACCTGTTTTGATAAAAAACAAAATGCTGATGAACAGGGTATTGATTGTGGTGGAGCCTGTGAATTACTTTGTCGTGATCAGGTGCGTGATGTTGTTATTGAGTGGGCGCGCGCCCTTCCAGTAACGGATACGGTATATAATCTTGTTGCCTCTGTTGAAAATCAAAATGTGCGTGCAGGGATACAACGAATTGCCTATGAATTTCGCACCTATGATGATCGTAATATTCTCATTGATGAACGTATCGGTGAAACGTTTATTGGACCTAATCAAAAAACTACTATTTTTGAACCAGGTATTACAGTGGGTAATACCATACCCTATCTTACTACATTTAAATTTTTGCAGGCCCCCGTATGGCATAGTACGGAAGAGCGTTTTTCTAAGAAGCTCTTAACTGTAGAAAATGAAACATGGAATCAACTTGATTCAGCCCCACAATTGCGTGCACGTATACGCAATAATAATATGTTTGATATTGCCAAAAGCCCCGTCGTTGTCGTGGTATATGACGATAGGGGCAATGCGATTGCAACCAGTCAAACGATACTCGAATCAATTCCACAGGGTTCATTCCGCGACATTACGTTTACGTGGCCACGGCCATTACTCAGAGAACCTGTGCAAGTAGTTATTACTCCGCGTGTGAATCCTTTTATTTGATAAAGTAAAAAAGAGAACATTTCTTACTTTTGTTGTATAACCCATGATTTCTTTACATGCACACAAACAAAATGCGCGTCATTGGTTGCTGCCGCTTATGGCACTCTTTTTAGTGGCATGTGGGCTTGTTACCATGAGTTCTTTTGGTATAGGAGGTAATGAATCATTATTGGTGCGACAACTTATGTTTCTTTTGATTGGGGTAAGTATTATGGCAACCCTTTCTTTTTTTGATATTAGTTTTTTAAAACGCTCGGCGCTTATTTTGGCGATGTATAGTATTGGTATTGGGCTTCTCCTCGCTCTTTTTGTTGTGGGGAGTACAGTGAATGGGGCAACAAGTTGGTTTCAATTAGGGGCCTTTTCTTTTCAACCGGCTGACTTGGTAAAGCTTATTTTGATTCTTATTCTTGCAAAATATCTCTCGCGTAGGCATGTAGAAATGGCACGTGCTAAGCACTTACTTATCACAGGGCTCTATTTCTTTATTCCGTTTGGGCTTATTCTATTACAACCCGATTTTGGTTCTGCTGCTATCCTTCTTATTGTATGGTTTGGTATGGTGCTGATTTCTGGTATTTCGCGCAAGCACTTACTTGCTTTTCTATTACTATCAGTGGTTGCGGGTGGATTATTATGGGGTTTTGTATTTAAGCCCTATCAAAAAGATCGCATCCTTACATTTTTGCACCCCACGAGCGATATTACCGGCACGGGATATAATTCATATCAATCAATTGTTACGGTGGGTTCAGGGAGAATCTTGGGTAAGGGCATTGGCTACGGTACACAATCACGATTACAGTTTCTGCCAGAAAATGAAACCGACTTTATCTTTGCAAGTTTTGCAGAAGAGTGGGGCTTTGCGGGCTCGATCGTAGTGCTTATGCTTTTTTTAGCAATACTCTTTAAGATTATTTATATAGCCCGCCGTGCCTCATCGAGTTTTGAATCACTTGTTGCCATAGGTATTGCACTTTATTTTGGAGCGCATATACTCGTTAATATCGGTATGAATATTGGATTATTGCCGGTAACAGGGGTCACCTTGCCCTTTATGAGCTACGGCGGATCCCATTTAATTACTGAGTGTATTGCCTTGGGACTTGTCCTGAGTATTAGTCGTTATCGCAGTCGCGTGAGTCACCCTGATGAGATACACAGAGAATTTTACGGTTATCGTTCATAGTTTTATACCAAGAATTATATGATAATAAACGGCAAACAACTTGCACAAGAGCGTATAGAGCAATTAGCTCGAATTTTTTCTACGCGACCAAAAGTTTCAACACTGCATATTATTAACATGGGAAGAAGTCCCGTAACCGATCAATTCATAGGCATTAAAGAGCGCTATGCTCAACGAATAGGGGTTGCTACACAGGTGCATTATATAGACGCAGAGAGCTCTCAAGATACTCTTGAAGAAAACATAGAAGCAATCAAGGCAAATGCTTCGCAAGGAGATGCAATTATTATCCAATTGCCGTTGCCCGACCATATTGATAAACAAAAGATGCTTAATCTTGTTCCTTTTGAATATGATATTGATGTATTAAATCAAGAACACTACGAAGCTTTTTCGCAGGGAACTACCCTCATGATTCCGCCCGTTGCGGGTGCTATTTGGTGCGTGCTTGCAACGTATCATCTTATCCATAAAGACGCGCGTATCGTGATTGTGGGTTCCGGGCGATTGGTGGGTATTCCTGTTGCAAAAATATTAGAACGCGGTGGTTTTTCTTGTGCAGTAATAGACAAACATACACCTCCAAGAGATCGTAAAGATCTATTACGTACTGCAGATATTATTATTACGGGCGCGGGCGATCCATGGTTTTTAGAACCAGATGATATTCAGGAGGGGGTAATTTTGATAGACGCGGGTACATCAGAATCAGAAAATACCATGAAGGGGGATATACATCCAGATTGCTATGTCAAGGCGCGCGCGTATACTCCTGTACCAGGCGGCATTGGGCCCTTAACCGTGGCTATGTTATTTGATAACATGAGTAAAAATATATGATGGCATTAAATATACACATACTTATAGTTCTGAATAATCTCACAGGACAAATCCCTTTCTTTGATGCACTGGTTACTTTTGTGGCAACAAAGTTAGATAAAATTATTCTTATTACGGTGATTGCGATGCTTATAGCAGATGGACTGGTGCGTCAAAGTAAAAGTTATCGTTTGATATGTTTGCAATGTTATGAACATCTTATAGTAACCTTGATTATTGTGTGTGGCGCACGTGGGATTGCTGAACTCATTAAAATACTTACCCATATTCCTCGGCCATTTATTGCACTGCAAGAGACGATACAGCCTTTGTTTTTGCACGGTGGCTACGATTCCTTTCCTTCGGGACACGCAACGCTATTTTTCGCCCTTGCTCTCGGCGTGTATCGGTATAAGAAATTATGGGGCGTTGTACTCTTTATTTTTGCCTTGTTGATTAGTCTGAGTCGAGTAATTGCTGGCGTGCATTATCCGATAGATATTTTTGCAGGAATGTTGTTAGGGGTTCTTATAGGTGGGGCTGCCTTGTTTTTTGATAAACAGCTTTTTCATAGATTAAAATAAAAAGAAAAGTTATTTTGTATAGAGAAGATAGTATGAACATGATATAATCACACGCATATGAATAATAAAAAAATAACAGTTGCTATTAATGGATTTGGGCGTATCGGGCGAGCCTTTTTGAAGCTTGCGTGGGAGCGTAGTGATATAGAGATTGTTGCAGTGAATGATTTGGGAACCATAGAAAGCCTGAGCTATCTCTTGCAATATGATACGGTCTATCGCACATGGAATCATGCTGTAACCCATGATCATGAGCATATTATTATTGACGGCAAGCCCGTGAAGTATATTTCAGAAAAAGACAGCGCAAAATTGCCGTGGAAAGCATTGGGAGTTGACGTGGTAGTAGAGTCTACGGGTTTGTTCACTTCATATGAAAAATCACAGTTCCACTTGGAACAGGGTGCCCGTGCTGTAGTTATAAGTGCGCCAGCAAAAGATGAAGCTGGGGCAAGTAACGCAGCCGCAACTATCTTACTAGGTATTAATGAAGAAGAGTTTGGTACCTGTTCTATAACCTCAAACGCATCATGTACAACAAATGCAGCGAGCCCCCTCATTGCTATTTTGGATGAGGCAGTGGGCATAGAAAAGGCAATTCTCAATACTGTGCACGGTTATACCGCCTCACAGTCATTGGTTGATGGGCCAAGTAAAAAAGATTTGCGTGAGGGGCGGGCCGCAGCACAAAATATCGTGCCGAGCTCAACCGGCGCGGCAATTGCAGTAACGCAGGCATTTACGAAATTAATAGGAAAATTTGATGGTATTTCTATACGTGTGCCAGTACCTGCAGGCTCTATGGTGGATATAACCTTTATAGCAAAGCGCACTACCAATGCAGAAGAAATCAACGCATTATTGAGTGCTGCAGCACAAGATTCGCGATGGGCAAAAATCTTTTCGGTTACTCATGAACCACTGGTTTCGTCTGATATTCTGGGCTCTCCGTATGCATCTATTGCTGACTTGGCACTGACGCGTGTGGTAGACGGCAATCTAATCAAAGTTATGGCGTGGTATGATAATGAAATGGGATATACAAATACATTACTAGAGCATGTTACAAAAGTAGGCAACAAGTTATTATAAAAGATTTATAAAAGTAAACATATATGTACATCTATCTTGCAGCAGATCATGCGGGGTTCCATCTCAAAGAAGCCATAAAAACATATTTGATGTCACAGGACTACGAAGTCTATGATATGGGCGCGCATCAGTATGATCCTGATGACGATTTTCCTGATTTTGTGGGTCTTGTTGCGCGTGAGGTTTCAGAAGACCCTGATGACGCCATCGGCTTTATTTTCGGTGGTTCTGGGCAGGGTGAAGCCATGGCAGCAAATCGCTTTCCTGATGTTCGAGCAATAGTATTTTACGGCACCAAGACGCCTCTTGTTGCACGTGACGCCCTGGGCACTATGAGTACGGATCCTCTGGACATTGTACGTCTTGGACGTGAACATAATGATGCCAATGTGCTTTCATTTGGTGCACGCTTTATTACAGAAGTAGAAGCACGTAATGCAGTTGATTGTTTTTTACAAACGCAATTTTCTGGTCGCGAGCGTTATGATGTACGCAACAAGGCATTGGATGAGTTAGCATAATAGAGTTAAAAAATTTTATGGAAGTAGTACCTGCAATTATGCCCGACAAGTTTAAAGATATAGAAGCGTACACAGGACGTGTTCTCAATGAGCGGGTCAGTACCGTCCAACTGGATATTATGGACGGCAAGTTTGTGCATGCGCGCACGTGGCCCTTTGCCCAAGGATACGACACTGAAAGAAAATTTAAAGATGTATCGTGGCATGATGTACAAAGCGGTTTTTCGGGACTACCTCATTGGGATCTGATCGATTATGAATTAGATCTCATGACGGCCGATCCAGAATCTATGTTAGATGAATGGATTATGCTGGGTCCTGCGCGTATTATTCTACATCTTGAATCATTAAAAGACCCCTACACGGTATTACAAAAGCTACAAGGATTACGTGATACGGTGGAGTTTGGTTTGGCAATTAATAATGACACCCCAACAGATCTCCTGTACCCACATCTTGAAGTGATCGACTGCGTGCAATTGATGGGAATTACTGAAATTGGTTTACAAGGGCAAGATTTTGATGAGCGTGTTTTAGAAAAGATTGCAGAAATTAAACAGCGTGCGCCACATATGCTTATCCAAGTAGATGGTGCGGTAAATAACAGCACAATAGAACTACTCGAAGAGCATGGGGTAGAGCGAGTCGTTGTGGGAAGTGCTTTTTTTGGATAAGGTAATCAGAAATATTTTTGGTATACTGGAACTATGCACCTCACCGATGAACAAATAAAAAATCTAGAACTGCAGGCAAATACGATACGCATGTCGCTCGTAGATATGTTAGAGGACGCAGGATCAGGGCATACCGCGGGACCCCTCGGTATGGCTGATATTTTTACTGCACTTTATTTTCATGTACTGCGTCACGATCCTAAAAATCCCGATTGGGAAGAACGAGATAGGTTAATTCTATCGAATGGACATATTGTGCCTATACGCTATGTTGCTATGGCGCATGCTGGGTACTTTCCCATTGAGGAATTAGAGACGCTCCGCAAATTCGGTTCGCGGTTGCAGGGTCACCCAGAACGCACCATACTTCCAGGACTCGAAACAACCTCGGGACCATTGGGATCTGGTATTGGACAGGCGGCAGGTATGGCGTATGGACTCCGTATGGATAAAAAATCTGCACGTGTCTATGTTGCGTGTAGTGATGGTGAATTAAATGCCGGGAATTCATGGGAATCTATTATGTTTGCGGGTGCGCATAAACTTTCTAATCTCACGGCAATTATTGATCGCAACAACATACAAATTAATGGCATGACAGAAGATGTCATGCCACTGGAACCCCTAGCCGATAAATGGCGTGCTTTTAATTGGCATGTAATAGAAATAGATGGGCATAATATGCGCGCAATTATTGATGCCTGTAGCGAGGCCGCTACGATATATGAAAAGCCAACCGTTATCATCGCACATACGATTCCCGGCAAGGGCATTAAAGAAATAGAGTTTGATTATACGTGGCATGGTAAGCCACCATCAAAAGAGGACGAGCAAAAATGGCTGCAAGAATTACGTACGTTACAGGGCAAGATAGAAGCAGGGGAGTAGGGAACAGAGACCAGAGTATTAATAATTTTTTCAACATAATATATATGGAATCCAAAGATTTAGGAGTCTCGAGGAAAAAGAATTTAACACCAATTAATTTCGATCCTCACGAAGGAGACCCTTCTGATTTTGCAGAACAAAATATTAAAAAAAATGTAGCGCGTAATAATTCAAGGCTCTATTTTTCAAAAGAAAAATCAAACCTATTAGAATTTAGTGGGGCAGCAGGACAGTTTCCTGATTTGAGTGTAGGAGATTTTGATATCGGAGCACCTACTAAGGAGAAAAGAGCAAAAAGAAAAAAAGTAAATTAATAAATTTATAATCAGTTTTTTTATTTAGATAATTTAAATTAATTCATTTATTCGCTCACCATGATTAACCCAAATGCACAACTTAATACAAATCCAGAAAAGATCGAGAAATTAGCAACGCGTGATGGTTTCGGTCGCGCTCTTGTTGACGCAGGAAAAGAGAACGGACATGTTGTTGTGGTCTGTGCTGATTTGGCAGAGTCTACCCGCGCACAGTGGTTTCGCGATGCCTTTCCCGACAGATATGTTGAGGTGGGGGTTGCCGAACAAAATCTTGCAACGGTTGCGTCTGGACTTGCTGCAGTGGGTAAAAAACCCTTTATGTTGTCGTACGCTGCATTTTCTCCAGGGCGCAACAACGAACAAATTCGCACCACCATTGCATTGAATGATATGCCTGTAGTAGTGGTAGGTTGCCATGCGGGAATTTCAGTCGGTCCTGATGGGGCAACCCACCAAGCGCTGGAGGATGTGGGTCTCATGCGTATGATACCTAATATGACTGTGGTGGTGCCCTGTGATAGTAATGAGGCATACAAGGCAACACGCGCCCTTGCAACCTTTCCTAGTCCCGCATATCTGCGCCTAGGCCGTTCATCAGTGCCAGTGATTAGCTCTGACCAGACGCCGTTTAGTATAGGTAAGGGACAAGTCTTTTTTGAGGCAGAAAATAGTCAGGTGCTTATTATTGCATGTGGCGCCCTTGTAGAGCCGGCACTGCGTGTTGCACAGGCCTTGGTGGGCGAAATTGCATGTACGGTGATAAATCTCGCAACAATTAAACCCCTCGACACTGATCTCATTTTGAATTATGCACAAAAGATTGGTGCGGTAGTTACTGCAGAAGAGCATCAAAGAGCGGGAGGTATGGGAAGTGCCGTTGCAGAGTTTCTGGCTAGTACACACCCCGTTCCTATGGAATGTATTGGTGTGCATGATCGCTTTGGTCAGTCGGGAACTCCTGAGGAGCTCATGAAAGAATATAATCTCGATACTGAATCTATAAAACGCGCAGTAAAAAAAGTTTTAGAAAGAAAGGTGTAAAATATTTTAAATCATCTATTCAATAGTTATTTTATAAAAAAATAGCCCCAAATCTTTTTCAAGATCCCGGGCTATTCGACCACTCGGCAAGAGCGGTCATTTCACCCTACAAAGCGTTGCCGCTTGGTTGTAGGGATTTCTTTTCACCATCTTGCTGCTGGTGCAGGAGGTGATTGTGCCGGCCATCGCCGCGGCGACCAGCAACAAAAGTGCTATTTTTTTTCATATTGCCAAGTTTCAATATATATTAGCATATTTAAGTTTAAAAGTCAAATTTCTAGCCCAAAAAAGCCTTTACTTGTATAGAAGTACTACTTTTTCTTTACCATATAGTTTTGATAGGGCGTGTATTGGGGAAATGTACTTTTCTTTCTGCTATACTAGAGATATCCAAAAGAAGTCTGAATTATAAAACAGACTATTATAAATATTTTTTAAATTTTTAATTATTGTTTATGGAACTATTTCTTAAAATTTATGACACTGTTGTTGTTGCCCTGGTAGTTATGGGACAAGTGGGTATTGTGGCATTATTGCTCGCCCTCATATTCCGCAGTCGTCTACCAGAAAAAGTGCACACATTTATTATACGGTATGCATTTCCATTTTCTGCGATGGTGGCTACGGTTGCTATGCTCGGATCACTGGGCTATTCAGATATATTTTTATATCAGCCATGTAAGCTTTGTTGGTATCAGCGCATCTTTATGTATCCTCAGGTGTTGTTGCTCTGGCTTGCCCACATACGCAAAGAATATGTTATACGTATGTATAGTTTGATTATGGTAGGTGTCGGTGCCCTTATTGCCCTCTATCATTACCTCATGCAGTTTTCTGTAGTGCCAAGCACCAATTGCACGACAGTTGGTTATTCAGCGAGTTGTTCTGAATATTTCACGGCTCATTTGGGCTACATTACAATACCCATGATGGCATTAACGGCTTTTCTCTTGATCCTCGTTACTCTTGTCTATTTTCACTATGGCGTATCGCGCTCTAGCTAATACTCACTAAAAGTACTATACTACTTAGCATATGAAAAACTTTTTACAACAACAAATGGGTATCGTTATTATTAGTGCGACAGTGATTATTGCCGTAATTATTGCAAGTATTGCGTACACACAAAAGGGCATGAGTCATCAAGATATTATTTCGGTAACCGGTTCTTCTATTACTTCGGTTGTTTCTGATAAGGCAAAGTTCAGCGCAACAGTTAAACAGGTTACGACTGCCGATGCCATGGCCGAAGGATATAAAAATATAGCCAAAGATGCGGCACGTTTACAACAATACGTTATTGATTTTGGTTTTAGCCCAGAGGAAATAACACTTGATCCTGTAGCAGTAAGTGAGATATGGCAAGATCCAGAATATGCGCAAGGTCCTAAAGAATACGAACTGTATCGTCATATGACCGTGCATTCTAATAAAGTAGATGAGGTAACGCGATTAGGTCAAGAAATTTCAGTATTAGGTGAAGAGGGTATGTTTTTGCAAATCAATAGTATAGAGTATTTTTACAGTAAACTTGCAGAGGCGCGCGTTGATCTACTCTCCAAGGCAATGGAGGACGCCTATCTGCGTGCACAAGTATTGGTGAAGGGTATGCATACGCGAATTGGTGGATTGAGCTCTGTTTCAGCGGGACTCGTACAGGTGCGCCAACCAAACTCAACGGATACTTCTGATTATGGCATGTATGATACTTCAACTAAAGAAAAAGAAATTATGGTAACAGTGCACGCTGACTTATTCTTAAAATAATTTAATGAATGTAACTATAAATAGCCTGTTTACATAAAAGGCCAGTACGCCCATTGCAGGAGTGCCTGTCGTTGGCGAGGTCTACAAAAAAGATCGCCCTCATCACAATTTTTTGCAATTTGACCAGCATGGCGGCGAAATGCACGCCACCGTTTTATTTGTCGCGTATCTAGAACTTTGTCGCGTCGCCCCAGATAATAACGGCAATACCATTGAAACCAACCACGTATATCAGGATCGTTTTGCTGTATCCAGCCACGTTTTTTCCATTCGGTAAGGGAAAGTCGAGATTTTATTTTAAAATAATTTACTGCTGGATTTGGTTTTTCAAAAGAAAGAGTATTCTTTGCAAGTGCTTCAGCATACCATTCTCGTGGAAATTCTTTAAAGCAGTCATTGAGATACTTTCCCTCAAAAACACCATAGGCAAGCATTTCGGCTGGTGTAAGCTCTGGATTAAATCCCTCATCAAAGTTTTTTCCCACGGGTTCGGTGAGGGTATACGTATAATTTTTTTGCAGGCTATCATGCACCAGACGCACAAGACCAGGTACGAACTTTTTTAAGGGTAGTGATTGTTTTAGATCGAATCTCATACAAGAGAACTATAAGAGCAGTATAATACGTTTTCATGATAAAGAAAAAGATATAAAAGACTTTTCTTTATTACAAAAATGGGTTATGGTGGTAGTCTATGTCAGTGCCCGGAGGATCTATTATAAAATTCGACGGTGTTTCGTTTGAATACGATCACGCAAAGCCCATACTCGATGAGGTTGATTTTTCAGTGCGTCAGGGAGCAAAAATGGTGTTGATGGGCCAAAATGGTGGGGGAAAGAGTACAATTTTTAAGTTAATTACAGGCGAATTACAGCCTGATGCAGGGGTTATTAATTTACAGCCAAGACTTTCAATTGCAATTGCCCGACAGGTAATTCCTCGCGAGCAGATGGGCTTCACCGTACGAGAATTTTTTCAGGCCTGTTTTAAAGAAAAAATATATGATATTGACAAGCATATAGATCAGGTGTTAGAAACCGTAAATTTACGTGCCGAGTATGATAAGGTCATCTCTTCTTTTTCTGGTGGACAACAGGCACGGTTGTTGCTGGCATCAGCCTTGATACAAAATCCTGATATTTTGCTGTTGGATGAGCCGACCAATAATCTGGATAGTGCGGGTATTGAACACCTGACTCAATTTTTGATTGAGTATAACAAGACATGTTTAGTTATTTCTCATGATGCTGATTTCTTGAATGCTTTTACCGAAGGGGTGCTCTATCTCGATATATTTACGCGAAAAGTAGAAATGTACGTAGGAAATTATTTTGACGTGATAGAGCAGATTGCCGTACGCGTTGAAAAAGAACGTCGTAAAAATGCGCAACTTGAAAAAGAAATTATTGCAAATAAAGAAAAAGCAAACTTCTTTGCAAAGAAGGGTGGTAATTTGCGTGCGGTGGCAAAACGAATGCGCGAAAAAGCTGCCGACCATGAAGAAAACAAAGTAGATGTACGTCGCGAGGATAAAACGATCAGAAACTTTACCATACCCTGCCAAGAAGATATTGTGGGAAATATTATTACCATTACGTCATGTACAGTAATGAAAGATCACAAAATTAAAGAAAAAAAAGTAAACGTGATTTTAAAGAAAAAGCAACACCTCTTATTATCTGGTCCTAATGGCATCGGCAAGTCTACGCTTTTGGAATCCATGGCGCGTGGCACTGCATCAGGTGCTCACATTCTGGAGGGTATCAAGGTGGGTTATTATCGTCAAGACTTCTCCACTTTAAATATCACACACTCGGTGCGTGAATCATTAGCAGAAGTTATGGAGGTGGTGAACGAAGAGGAATTGCGCAAAGTTGCTGCAAACTTTTTAATCACGCATCCATTTATGAATACAAAAATAGTTGAGTTATCAGAAGGGCAGAAGGGACTCCTGTGTTTTGCTCGTCTTGTACTACAAAAGCCTGGGCTCTTGATCTTGGACGAACCAACAAATCATATTAATTTCCGTCACCTCCCTGTTATCGCAAAGGCGCTGAGTAATTACGAGGGCGCAATGATATTGGTATCCCACGTCCCTGAATTCGTGGCACAGGTGCGCATTGACGAGACCTTAGACTTGGGAAAATAAGTTTTATTATATATGTGGCAGGTATATATCATAAAGTGCAGCGATGATACGTTATATACCGGCATCACTACTGATTTAGAGCGACGTATCCATGAACATAATCATGTACGCCCAAAGGCATCAAAATATGTGTATGCGAGAAGACCCGCAACACTTATGTATAGTAAAGAATTTAACAACAGAGCAGAAGCAAGTAAAGAAGAGTGGAGGATAAAACAGCTTTCACATGTCGAGAAGATAGGGCTTTTAGGGGTGGAAAAGAGTGGTTAAAATACTTTAAAATTCTTAAAAAAGAGCAAGAAATTAATTTAACTATGCCTATGATACTTTCTCCACGCTTTTCTCCAATACGGATAGCAGAGAAAAAGTACACCACCGAGTACTGCTGACCATGATTGGAGTAGACAGAAAGAAATAAAGAATAAAATTTCTTTATAATAAAAAGAACGGGTGAGTTTTTTATAGCATGCTACCTCAACGGCATCGCCAGCGAGCTCTTTTTCTGCTTGTTTCTCTTCCATTCTTCGTGCGACGCCCATATGCTCAAAGGTAAAGAGTACCGCAAAAACCATAATCCAGTCAGCCAGCCAAAGGAGGAGTGCTTTATTTTGCCAGAAACTTTGAAAAGTAATTGGATCGGTGTTGTGAAAAAATGCGAGAACATATTCTAGATTAAATCCTCCAGAAATATATCTCAACAAAATAAGCACGATAAATACAAATGCGCCCTCAACACGCCACGTCTGACATTTAAAAACACGATCGGTGAAGAATTCAACAATTTTTACGATGTATTTCATATTTCATAATAATAGGGGATGGGCGGGGTGGTGTCAAAGAGGGATTCCTCTATGGTTACTCGCCACGAGGGCGAATCGAGTGGGCATTACTTCAGAGACTCTAAACACCTTAAAAGATTATATTCTCCAGTGGTTCCCCTTAGTACAACAGCTTGTTAAAGGGGAGAAAGGTCTTTGTTTTGAATAGATCTAGGGATGATTAGGTACACAAGGCAAGAATAGAATAGATATTGATTCTAAAATACTTTAAATTACTTTATGGGAATATATTCAGCACCTCTTCTTGTAAATTCGTCTCTGATTCTTTTAATTCCATTAAGTTGTTCTAGCGTTACAATAGAGGATGTATTAAAAATCTCATCATGAAGTATCATATAACCATTTACAAATAACCTAGTTAATGAGTCGGGAGAAATAAAAGTTATTTCTTTACCTGCTTGTTTGAATTTTAAATCAAGCCCTTTTATACTTTCTGATGACTCATTACCATTACAAATTATTATAGACACATCACTCTCATCTTCTGGTAAGGCAAATGCGTGAACAATCGAACAACGAAATTTGTAGAGATGTTTTGATGTCATGTTTTTCAAATATGAATGGTTAGTAAAAGCCTCATTTTTATTTGTAAAACAATAATTCTCTATCCAAATCATTAATAGTTTCTTATTAGATAGACTAAGGTCATAATAGCTATTATAAATTCCAGATATAACTTCTAAGAAAGAAAAATTTATAAGTAGCCTCATTCTTATAAATTCTTCATCGTTACCAAGTACCTTAATAGCTTTGGAAAACTCATCAAAAATCTTTGAAAGCGAAAGGTCAACTTCGTGAGCAATGCTTTTGTATTCATTTTCGTTTATGTTCATAATATACTTGAAATAGTTTAGCGTGATGCTTCAATTGTAACTTTTATTTGATTTTTTACTAACCTTTTTCATTTTATTTATCCTTATAAATATGGTCTAAATGTGCTATACTTTTCTCATAAAAAAATAAAATATAGCGCAAGAGGAGTCAATTATTCTGCGGTTCTAGTAGAAACATATGAAGAACAAATAGGTATCTTGAGTAAAAAGAAGATTGAGTTTGAAAAAAAGTTATCAGGAAAAAGTATTAGAGATCTAAACTTGGAACACCCTATTGATCTGGTATTTGGATTCATAAAAAGTCCACATACTACATGGAAAAATGGTGATTTAAAGCAAAAACAAACCATCTTTCAAATGATTTTTCCTACTGGCTTAGAATTTGACCGAGAAAGGGGACTTGGAACACCTGAAAACTCAATAGCTATAAAGGTTTTTGAGCAAATCAGTGACCCTAGTTCCCACTATGTGGACATAGGCTCTGAGACTCTAAACACCTTGAAAGATTATATTTTACAGTGGTTCCCCTT
>JACCDN010139537.1_pt1 | contig 19656 bp, 18 predicted proteins | sample 7441691 | NCBI WGS metagenome assembly JACCDN01 (sample SAMN15323439, study PRJNA562643) | freshwater metagenome | isolation source: river surface water | place: USA:Blue River Watershed | collected 2017-08-16 | reverse complement strand
ACGGTATTATTAGAATTGAAGCAGGAATGACTTTTTCTAGACAGGCTTTTCTGCATGCATTGGTGAATAGTTTATATCACCGAACAGAAACAGAATTTGATAGAGCATCTTTTAGAGTTAAAGGAGACACGGTGGATATTAATCTTCCCTATGTGGATTATGGATATAGAATTACTTTTTTTGGAGATGAAATTGAAACCATAGAAAGTATTGAAATCGAGTCTGGCAAAAGAATTGAGCGAATGGAGAACGCGGCTATTTTTCCTGCTAATTTATATTTAGCACCGAAAGAAATGTTGCAAGAGATTATTTATGAGATTCAAGATGAAATGCGCGCTCAGGTAGAATATTTTAAAAAGATCGGAAGACCCATTGAAGCCCAAAGAATTAAAGAGCGTGTAGAATATGATATTGAAATGATCAGAGAGTTGGGGTATTGTACCGGAATTGAAAACTATTCAAGGTTTTTTGATAGAAGAAAACCAGGCACAAGACCCTTCTGTTTATTGGATTATTTCCCAAAAGATTTTATTTGTGTAATAGATGAAAGCCATGTAACCATTCCACAAATTTCAGGAATGTATGGAGGAGATAGAAGTAGAAAAATGAATTTGGTTGAGTTTGGTTTTAGACTTCCAAGCGCTATGGATAACCGTCCACTAAATTTTAATGAATTTGAAAATATTATTGGACAGTCTGTTTTTGTAAGTGCGACGCCAGGAGAATATGAATTAGAAAAAACAGACGGATTAATTGTTGAACAGGTGGTTAGACCCACCGGATTATTAGATCCGCCAATTGAAGTAAGACCCACCAAAAATCAAATAGATGATTTATTAGATGAAATTAGCGCACAGGTAGAAAAGGGCGGTAGGATTTTAGTAACCACACTTACCAAAAAAATGGCGGAAGAAATGGATCGTTATTTAAAGAACATCCAAATCAAATCCAAATATATACACAGTGATATTGATGCACTTGAGCGTGTTGAAATTTTAAGAGAGTTAAGATTGGGAGAGATAGATGTACTGGTGGGGGTAAACCTTTTAAGAGAGGGATTAGATCTTCCAGAAGTCACGCTGGTAGCGGTTTTAGATGCAGATAAAGAGGGTTTTTTAAGAAACGAAAAATCATTAACCCAAACAGCTGGCCGTGCGGCAAGAAATGCGAATGGTAAAGTAATTTTTTATGCAGATCAAATTACCAAGAGTATGCAACGCACCATGGATGAAACGGAAAGAAGAAGAGCCAAACAAATTAAATACAATACCGAACACCATATCACACCAACAACAGTGGTGAAAAGTATTGAACAGGTAATGGCGCAAACAGCAGTATTGGATATTAAAGGCTTTGACTTAAATAATATGAATATTCGAACCACCGATGGTTTAAATATGGCCGCAGAAGACGCATCAGATTACGCAACTATTCCACAAACAGAAAAAGCAATTATGCAAACCAAGAAGCAAATGGAAAAATTTGCTAAAGCACAAGACTTTATGGAGGCTGCAAAATTGAGAGACGAGATGTTCCGATTAGAAGCACAGCTTGAAAAAATGAAATCAGCTAAATAAGTATCTTTATCTTTTTAAAATTAATAATGAACGAACTTTTCCAATCTATATACAACGGCCTTATACAAACCACCCCCATCGAAGCGGTTGCTGTGATCATGGGGATAGTATCGGTTTGGTATAGTAGAAAAGAAAACATCTTGGTTTATCCAACAGGCCTTATCAATACTACCTTATATATTTATCTAAGTTTTAAAGGACATTTATTAGGAGAGGCAAGTGTGAATTTATATTATACCATTATGAGCTTATATGGTTGGTATTTGTGGACCAGAAAAACAGAAGACAAAACCAAATTTGTTTTACAAATCACCCATAGCAATAAAAAAGAGTGGCTACAACAATTATTATTTTTTGGAGTAATCTATGCCATCATCTATTTATTATTGACCTATGCAAAAACCGCATTTGCACCAGAAGCCATTCCGTGGGCAGATGCATTTGCAAGTGCTACAGCATATACAGGAATGTGGTTAATGGCTAAAAAGAAAGTAGAGAGCTGGATTTGGTGGATATTAACCAATATCGCTTCCATACCATTATACTTTATAAAAGGATATGCGTTTACGAGCGTACAATTTATTGTATTATTAATTTTAGCCATTGCCGGATGGATTAGTTGGAATCAAAAATCAAAAGAAACCAATGAGTAAGCTAAAAAAAATAGTGGTATTAGGTCCCGAATCTACAGGTAAATCAACACTTTGCGAGGCGTTGTCTAAAGCGTATGATACAATTTGGTGTGAAGAGTACGCAAGAGAATATCTTTCAAAAAACGGAACCGACTATCATTTTGAAAATTTACTGACGATTGCAGAAGGTCAGATAGCGAATGAAGAAAGGGCCACAAAAAAAGCAATTGAGCAAAACAAGTCTCATTTAATTATTGATACAGATATGTATGTGATGAAGGTTTGGTGTGAATATGTTTTTAATAATTGTCATCCATATATTTTAGAAGAGATCAGTCAAAGAAAATATGATTTGTATTTGCTTTGTGATATTGATCTTCCGTGGACAGCAGATGAAATGCGTGAGTATCCAGACGAGCAACCAAGAAAAGAGTTGTTCGCATTGTATAAAGAATTATTAATGAATCAGGAAACGCCTTGGGCAATTGTTTCAGGAATAGGTGAGGCTAGAACAAAGAACGCCATGAAATTCATTGATCAATATTGTGCTCAATAATTCAGGATCTTAAGGTTTAAATGAAAACTTATTTTTTTAAAAGAGCGCGGATATCTTCGTCGTCTTCTAAATTATTCATCTCTCTTAAAATTTGAGGATATCTCCAAGCCACCCTTCTACTCATTGGAACGGCTGTGAATTTTTTAGGATTAGGAAAACCAGCCACAATCATCGCCGCTTCTGCACGCGTTAATTTCTTAGCAGATTTATGAAAAAAATGTTGCGCCGCAGCTTCTACACCAAAACAGCCGGGCCCTGTTTCAATGACATTTAAATACACTTCAAGAATTCTTTTTTTACCCCAGATCATTTCAATTAAAAAAGTAAAATAAAACTCGGGGATCTTTCTAATATATTTATCATATCTACCCCCCTGCCATAAAAAAACATTTTTAGCAGTTTGCTGTGTAATAGTGCTGGCGCCACCTCCAAGCGGTATTCTAGATTTTTTTTTCTTCTTTTTTGGACGAAGGCTTTTTTCCATTGCATCAAAATCAAATCCAATATGATCTGGAAATACCTGATCCTCGCTTGCAATAGCAGCTAGCTTAATATTATAAGACATGTCTTCCCATGATACATAATCTCTTTTTAATCCAAGCCCAAAAGCGTTGGTGATTTGTGTAATGGTAATGGGAGGATTAACAAACTTAATTAATACCACATAAGCTAAAGAGCTTAGGAATAGGTACAAAAAAACTTTTCGAATGATTTTAAACACGGCAATATTATAAAATGGCTACGCTAAATCTTTTTCCAATAGGACGATAGTTGGGATTTTTCTTTGCTTGAATTTTCCCTAATATAAATGCACCAATCCCCGCACCCATTTTTGGCAAATTACTGGATTCAAAAACAGGATCTTTTCTAATTAATGAGTTCACCACATTTACCACAAAATAACCAGCCCCCGCAGTTTGTAAGAGCGCTCCGTTTCCAAAAACACTGGTATATTGACTAGACTCTTTTGGAAATGCTTTTATTTCATCAATGCCCAAAATCAATGTACCCAATTTAATGGTGTCAAAATCTTTTGTACCCCACATGGTCATGGTGGGTTGTAAACTATATTGTTTCACATCAATGGTATCAGCCTTGATTCTTGAGATATAACCAGTAATCCACTGGCTATTGCTAAATTCAAATTTGATATGATTACCAACAGTAAAATTTTTAACGACAATGTTTCTGTCTTTCAATACCAATACACGATCAGATTGTGCAAAAAGGGTTGTAAAACAAAACAGTAATAAGAATGGTAGGAATAGTAGTTTTTTCACAACAGCAAATTACTTAATAATAACGAATAGCGCTATAAAATAATGCTGCACTAAATGTTAAAATAATGATAGCAGAAGCTCGGTTAATCCATAATAAACTCTTCTCGGTTAATCTGGGTCTTAAAGCACCTGCTAAAACCACTTTTAATAAATCTGAAATCAACACAAAAACCAGACAGGTGCCAAAAACAATCAATTTGTATTGAAGGGGACTTTTACTATCTGCAGCCGTAGCACCAATGGCGGCAGTCCAAGCAAACCAAAATAAGAAAACGCTTGGGTTGAGGGTATTCATTAAATAGCCGGAGAAAAAACTTTTAATCAAATCTTTTTTACTAGAAAAAGCCCCACTAGCATCTTCGGGATTTTCGATCACTATCTTTTTAAAAAACAAAGTATACAATCCAGTAATTAATAAAAATCCTGCTCCCAATAAAGCAATAGTGGCTTTGTGTTCTAGTACCAATTCAAATAAGCTTGTAAATAAATTACAAACCAATAATAAACTTATATCACTTGTGGAAACCCCCGCCACAAAAGCATATCCAGCTCGCTTGCCATTGGTTAAACTTTGTTTGATAATAGCAAATATTACCGGACCAATAGAGATACTTAAAATAAGACCCAATAGAAGGCCTTTTAAAATGGGGGCAAACATGGTTATTGATTTAAAATAAAGGCTTTCCACTCTTTTAATAAATCTCCTTTAATCACTCTTGGAAATTTATGTTGTCCACCTACCTTGCCCTTACTTTCCATAAAAGACATAAATTTATTTTCTTTTAGTATGGTCAACTTTACTTCTTTCAAAGCAGATTTTCTTTCAACCGCATAATCATCATTGAGCTCACACAATTTTTGATCTATCAAATTAGCTAGCATCGTCTGATCAATAGCCTGATCACAGGCAATATACCAATGGTGCCCAAAGAAAGAACCCACAGGCTCTCCGGTCACACAATATTCCGGAATAGAAATATTTAATTCCTCACTTACCAATTGCACCGCCTTGTTCATATTATCAACACTTAAATGTTCGCCAACCAAACTTAAAAAGTGTTTTGTTCTACCTGTAATAATAATCTCTGCGTTTTCTTTATCAATAAATCTTACGGTGTCTCCTATTAAATATCTCCAAGCACCAGCAGCGGTACTAATTAAAATGGCATAATCCTTACCCTCTTCTACCTCATGAATCATCAGGGTTTCGGGCTTTTCAATCATATCACCATTGTTGTCAAAATTGATATCATCAAATGGAACAAATTCAAAAAAGATATGTTGGTTATACGATAAGCGCATGCCTTTTGCACCTTGTTTATCCTGCCATGCTAAAAATCCCTCACTCGCTAAATAAGTTTCTACATAAGTAATAGGCTTGCCTAATAATTTTTCAAAACCAATTTTGTAGGGTTCAAAACTTACACCACCGTGAACAAAAAAAGTAAGGTTGGGCCAGATCTCGTGGATATTGTTTAGCTGATATCTTTCAATCACCATTTCTAAACACATTTGAATCCAAGCCGGCACACCAATAATGAAACTAATATCCCAATTCGGCGCTTTTTCAACAATCTCTTTTAGTTTTTTATTCCAATCTCTTTCCTTGGCAATTTTTTTACCCGGTTTGTAAAAAGGCTGAAACCAAAACGGTGCTTTTTTTGCAGTAATACCACTTAGGTCTCCAGCATAATAGCCGGGTCCCTTTTGTAAGTCTGTGCTACCACCCAATGTTAGCCAACCTCTTCCCAGTGCCGACAATGGCACCCCTTCGTAATTCAAAAGACTGATCAATTGCTTGATCATAATAATCTTATTGCCTCTTAATAAGTCGTTGGTAACGGGAATATATTTACTAGCCGCTTCGCTGGTTCCACTGCTTAAAGCAAAATATTTAATTTTTCCAGGCCAGCAGATATCTTCCTGACCCTCTAATGTTTTATGCCACCACTCCGCATAAATTTTATTGTAATTGTAAACAGGAACAGCTTCTTGAAATCTTTTTGCAACACCCCTTCTTTGTAAAATATGTTCAAATCCAAATTGCTGACCAAAAGCCGTATAACGAGCCCTTCTTAGTAGCTTTTTAAGTACACGCATCTGAGATCTTTTGGGACTTCTTGGAGGAATTCCCAAAGCTTGTGTAATCGATTTTGGTAAGTTAATCTCAAATAATGGCATCTATCGCAAAAATAGGAATGTTATTCCACCAAACGAAGTTACTTTTGCTCTATGATTAAAAATACTTTACTAGAAGCAGTAGCTGCGGGTTCTAAAGAACTACAAAAATTTTTTAACGGAACATTTACAGTAGAAAGCAAGGGTAGTTTAAACGATTTAGTAACCGAAGCCGATCATGCTTCAGAAAAAGCGATTTTTAAAGTGATTCAAGATGCCCATCCAGATCATTTTATTTTGAGTGAAGAAACGGGAGAAATCAAGCAAGACTCCAATTATAAATGGATCATCGATCCTATTGATGGTACAATTAATTTCGCCAACGGTATACCTATTTGCTGTGTAAGTATTGGAATTGAGAAAGACGGTGCCATGATTATGGGTGCGGTGTACAATCCGTTTATGAACGAACTATTTTTTGCAGAGAAAGGAAAGGGTGCAACACTCAATGACAAAAAAATTAGTGTAAGTGATGAAGATAATTTATTGAAGAGCTGTTTGGTAACGGGTTTTCCTTATCAATATTTAGATTCACCAAATGGTCCTTTACAGATATTTGAAAAATTGATTAGAAAAGCAATTCCTGTTAGAAGATTAGGAAGCGCAGCATTAGATTTATGCTGGACTGCTGCTGGCAGATTTGATGGATTTTACGAACACAAATTGCAAGCATGGGATAGCGCTGCAGGGTTTTTAATAGTAGAAGAAGCTGGAGGAAAAGTTACAGATTTAAAAGGGAACGCTTACAACCCTTATCAGCCGGGCATTATAGCAACCAATGGAAAAATTCATACCGCTTTACAAAACTTGGTGAACGGGGGAGATTTATAAAAATAAAAAAAGATTAGCATGTCTGAAGAAAGAACAGAAATACAAAACTTAGGAGAGTTTGGATTAATAGACCATCTAACTAAAAACTTTGAAATACAAAATGCATCAACCGTTTTATCTATCGGAGACGATGCTGCGGTGATTGATCATTTTGGAAAACAAACCGTTATAACAACAGACATGTTGCTGGAGGGAGTTCACTTTGATTTAATGTATACACCTTTAAAACACTTGGGTTATAAATCAGTGGTGGTGAACCTAAGTGATATCTATGCAATGAATGCAACACCTACACAAATCACCATTGGCATAGGTTTTAGCAATCGTTTCAGCGTAGAAGCTTTGGAAGAATTTTATTTAGGTGTACAAATTGCATGTGAAAAATATGGAGTAGACTTAGTGGGTGGTGATACCTGTTCTTCTCAAAAAGGATTGGTCATTTCTGTAACAGCTATTGGAGAAGTAGCTCCAGATAAATTTATTAAAAGAAGTACAGCGGAAAGCGGAGATTTAATTTGTGTATCAGGTGATTTGGGTGCAGCATTTTTGGGATTGACTTTAATGGAAAGAGAGAAAAAAATATTTTTAGAAAACCCACAAGTACAACCCAATTTAGAAAATGAAGATTATATAGTTGGAAGATTATTAAAGCCAGATGCAAGAAAAGATATCATTGAACTATTAGAACAAATGGATGTGAAACCCACGGCCATGATGGATATCAGCGATGGTTTAAGTAGTGAGGTATTACACTTGTGCAAACAAAGTGAATTGGGATGTAGAATATATGAAGATAAAATTCCTTTACACGAAGCCACTAAAGCGGCAGCATTTAAATTTGGTTTAGATGCAACAGTGTGTGCATTGAATGGCGGAGAAGATTATGAATTAATCTTTACCATGAAGCAATCCGACTATGATAAAATTACCCTACAAGAAGAGATCAGTGTAATAGGTTATATGTGTGATAAAGAAGAGGGCACTAAATTAATTACCAAAGGAGGTAATACACATAATATTACTGCACAAGGTTGGAACGCATTTAGCTAGGCTAGATACATTTTAAGTAATTGCCGATCTGCTGATAAACAAAGTAGGTCGGCATTTTCATTTACTTCAATAGTTCCTGTAATGCCTTTTTGTTGCATGACTTTAGCGGGATATAAAGAACACATTTTCACCGCTTCTCCCACATCAATGCCCACATGTTCCACCAAATTGTTTACAGATTTTAATTGCGTTAACGCAGATCCACTAAGGGTTCCAGCAGATTCGTATTTATCTCCCACCAAATAATGTTGATAGAAACCCGTATTCGTTGTAGTCACCGCATCGGTAATACAAAACAATCTGTCGCCCATCAATTTTTTTGCAATTTGAATTGCCGAAAAATCAACATGGTATCCATCTGCCACCAAACTACACATGGCGCGAGGATGATTGAACAAAGCGCCAACCACTCCGGGTGCTCTGTGTTGTAAAGCACTCATGGCGTTATATAAATGTGTAGCTACTTTAATACCATTATCAAAAAAAGTATTGGCTGTTTCATAGTCCGCATTAGTATGGCCAGCAGAAACTACAATACCCTTTGATTGAATGAAGTCAATGATTTCTTTAGAACAAATTTCAGGAGCAACGGTAATCATTCCAATATCATCTGCACCATAATCTACAATATCTTTAACTTCTTCCATAGTAGGGGAATGAATCACTGCTTCATTATGTGCACCTTTTTTAATAGGGTTAATCCAAGGCCCCTCAATATGTAAACCCATACAACCCTTACCCCCGCTGCTTTTATAATCTTTCACCGCCTTAATCGCAGCCATAATTATTTCATTGCTTTGAGAGGCGATCGTTGGTTGAAAATAAGCGGCACCACCAGCAACACAATAATCATAAATCAATTGAATCGTGGAAGCTTCGGGAAATTCAGACAATAATTTTCCACCCGCACCATAAATCTGTAAATCAATTAATGCAGGCACCACTAATGGAAAAGCATTTTTATGATCGTAACCCTCCTTTTTAATTGCTATAATTTTTCCATCCGCTATTTCAATGACCACTTCGCTAATCCAACTAGATCCTGTAAATAATTCTTGTGCTGAAATATATGCTGTCATAGACTGTATTAATTAAGTATCATTTATTTATTGAATAACAAAAAAATCAGCATCCTTCCAAAAAGGAAATTGTGTTCTTGTATGATCTATTTCTTCTTTTTGTAATTGGATATGAAATATATCTTCTTCGTGTGCACAATGATATACCACTTCTCCTAGAGGTCCTACTATCATTGAGTCTCCGCTATGCGCAATATTATTTCCGTCTAATCCAACCCTGTTCACACCAATAGTAAAACATTGGTTTTCGATAGCTCTTGCAGTTAATAAGGTTTTCCAAGCATGATTTCTTTTTTCTGGCCAGTTGGCAACATATAACAATACATCATATTCTTTTTCCATGTCATTGTTTAATTGTTGTCGAGCCCAAACTGGAAAACGCAAATCATAACAAATTTGTAAATTAATCTTCCAGCCCTTCACACTTGCTATCAACCTTTTATTCCCAGCAGTATAATGTTGGTCCTCTCCTGCAAAAGCAAACAAATGCCTTTTGTTATAATAACCCAATTGACCATTGGGTAGCATCCAAATTAATCTATTATAATATTTACCCCCTTCCACAATGATTAAAGAACCAGTAATAATGGCTCTTTTCTCTTCCGCCATTCTTTTCATCCAATCAATGGTGGGACCCTCCATGGTTTCTGCAAACTTTTCTGGTTGCATACTAAATCCAGTATTGAACATTTCGGGTAATACAATAATTTCAGTGTACTCATTGATGCTTTTAATCTTCTGAGAAAGCATCTCCAAATTAGCTCCCTTATCTTCCCAATGTAAATGGGTCTGTATGATGGTAAAACTTAATGTAGACAAAATCTTGATTTTTTGCTTGCTTAATAAAGATACATCAATTCTTCTTGTTCAGTTTCTGTATCACAGGCTGGATCAATTGTGGTTCAAACCCTCTTTGGTATAAAAAAGCCTGTGTTTTGGCCATTCTAGATAAACCGCGCTCACCCTTTAGGGTATTCCATTTTTTAGTAGCCAAGCTTTCTAGGGTTTTTTCATAGGCATCCAAGTCAATGGATTGCATGGCTTTTTTGATATTATACGCGCTTACTCTTTTTTGTTTCAATGCATGGGTAATTTTCACTTTTCCCCAGCCCTTGATTCTAAAATGACCCCCAGCAAATTGCACTGCAAATCTTTCTTCGTTTAAAAAGTTTTCAGAGATCAAATCGGATAGTATTTCCTCTACTTCATCCTTAGACATTCCGTATTCGTACAACTTATCGCGCACTTCCTGTTGGGCCCTTTCTTGATAGGCGCAAAACCTTCTAATGCTAAGCCTTGCCTGCTCTTTTCCTAGTCGCTTTTTTTCCATTAAAAATGTAGATAAGTCTTGCTAAAATAGCTTTTTAATCTTAACAAATTGCATTAGTTTCGTCTTCATATTTATAAAACTAGATCGCATGAAATTTATCGTTTCTTCTTCTTCTCTTTTAAAACACTTGCAACAGATTTCTGGTGTTATTAATTCTAATACGGTATTGCCTATTTTAGAAGATTTTTTATTCGAAATAGAAGATAAAAAATTAAATATTATCGCAACCGATCTAGAAACGGTAATGCGCGTTCAAATGGAAGTGGAGAGTAAGGCTAATGGTAGAGTGTGTATTCCAGCAAAAATCTTAATTGATTCTTTAAAAAATATTGCAGACCAACCATTGACTTTCAATATTGATAAAAATTACGCAGTAGAAATTACTAGCGATAATGGAAAGTATAAAGTAATGGGAGAGAATCCAGATAATTTCCCTAAAGAGCCTACAGCAGACGATACAACAGGCTTTAAGATGACTAGCACTGGTTTGTTAACAGCGATCAACAAAACATTGTTTGCAGTAAGTGGAGATGATTTAAGACCAGCGATGACGGGTGTGTTTTTTGAATTATCAAAAGAAAGCGTACAGTTTGTAGCTACAGATGCACATCGTTTGGTTCGCTATAAAAGATTGGATGCAAAAGCAACACAAAACGCATCTTTCATTGTGCCTAAGAAGCCATTGAATTTATTAAAGAATGCATTACCTGATAATGATGACAGCATCACTATTAGCTATAATAATAATCACTTATTTGTAGATCACGGTTCAACACAATTAATTTGTCGATTGATTGATGCAAGATTCCCAGACTATAAAGTGGTTATCCCTGCAGACAATCCTTACAGATTAACTGTAAACAAACACGATTTCCAAAATGCATTGCGTCGTGTAAATGTATTCAGTAATAAAAGCACCAATCAAGTAGCTTTAAATATTACTGGTAACGAATTACAAATGGCTGCTCAAGATATTGACTTTAGTTTTGAAGGTAATGAGCGCATGAGTTGTGAATATCAAGGAGAAGACATTCAAATTGCATTCAATGCAAAATTCTTGATTGAAATGTTAAGCGCAGCAGATACAGACGAAGTGTTTATTGAATTATCTACACCTAGTAAAGCGGGTTTAATCAAGCCTTCAGAGCAAGCAGCAGGAGAAGACTTGTTGATGTTGGTAATGCCATTAATGTTAAACAGTTAATCAAGCACTAAATAAATTAGAATCTACCCCGATGTAAGTAAAAACATCGGGGTTTTTTATTTAGATTTACAATACAAATACAGCGATATGTTTGAAACCATTAAAACCTATTTTGAAACTATTCCGAGCGCACATCGCGCTTTGCTTTTAGCAGGTGGAATTACTTTTTTTTGGTTGATAGAAATAGCGGCCCCGCTATTTAATTTTAAATACAATAAAGCTAGACACGCGGGTATTAATTTGTTTTTCACTTTTACGACCATTGTGATCAATTTTGCATTTGCGCTAATCATGGTGAAAGCAAGTGATTGGGCGGTGGATCATCAATTTGGTTTATTACATATAGTAGCGCTATCACCTATTCTAGAATCGGTAGCTGGACTTTTATTATTGGATTTAATAGGCGCATACTTAGTGCACTTAATAGAACATAAAGTAAAGTTTTTGTGGAAGTTTCATATGGTGCATCATGCAGATACACATGTAGATACTACAACAGGTAATAGACATCATCCAGGAGAATCTGTTGTTAGAGCGGTATTTGCGATTATTGCAGTCTTGGTTTTAGGAACACCCATGTGGATGGTGATGTTGTATCAAAGTTTAAGTGTGGTATTAACACAATTCAATCACGCCAATATTAAAATACCAAAATGGTTTGATCAAAGTTTTGGATACATCATTGTATCACCTAATATGCATCGTATACATCATCATATCACAAGACCTCAAACCGATAGTAATTATGGAAACATATTTTCTTTCTGGGATAGATTGTTTGGCACATACAACTATACGCCAATGAATGAAATTGTTTATGGATTAGATGTATTAGACAATTCTAAAGATGAATCCTTGGCTTATCAATTAAAAGCACCTTTTGATAAGACGATCAAATCAGATTATTAATGAGTACAATTGGCGCTTTTATACCAGCACGCTATGCTGCTACTAGGTTTCCTGCAAAACTAATGCAACAGTTAGGAGACAAAACGGTTATTCGACACACATATGATAATGCAAAAGCAACTGGTCTTTTTGACGAAGTATATGTGGTAACCGATAGTGATATTATTTATCAAGAGATTACCAATAATGGCGGCAAAGCCATCATGAGTATTAAAACACATGAGAGTGGAAGCGATCGTATTGCCGAAGCTATTGAGCATTTGGATATTGATATAGTAGTGAACATTCAAGGAGATGAACCCTTTGTAAAAAGAGCACCCTTAGAAAAAGTATTGGATTGTTTTAAAGACACAAGTGTACAAGTCGCATCACTCATGCAGGTTTTAGAAAATCCAACATCTATTGCAGATCCGAATTATGTGAAAGTAGCAGTAGATAAAAAAATGAATGCACTCTTTTTTTCAAGAAGCGTTATTCCTTATTTAAGAGATACTGCTGTTGCACCAACATACTATGAACATGTGGGTGTATATGCTTTTAAAAAACAAGCACTGATTGACTTTACGAATTGGCCCATGTCGCCATTAGAAGCAGCTGAAAAAATTGAATGCTTAAGATATTTAGAAAATGGTGTTGGCATTAGAATGGCCATCACTGATTATATGGGTGTAGAAATTGATACCCCAGAAGATTTAATCAAAGCCGCAAAACTTTTAAACAAATAAAAATGAATAAAGGAAAATTATTTCAATCCACTGTAGTAGCTGCTTTAGCTGGATTTATTTTTGGATTTGATATGGTAGTGATATCTGGTGCAGATAAACCTATTCAAGATCTATGGCATACTACTCCTTTGTTTCACGGATTCTTTATTATGTCTATGGCTTTATGGGGAACCGTTATAGGATCTGTATTTGCAGGTGCACCCACAGAAAAGTTTGGTCGAAAGAAAGTATTAATATGGTTGGGCATCATGTTTGTGGCTTCAGCAATTGGATCTGCATTAGCACAGGATCCATATACATTCTCTTTTTTTAGATTGATAGGTGGTATTGCTATTGGCGTATCTTCTGTAGCAGCGCCAACATATATTTCAGAAATCTCTAATAAAAACAATAGAGGTAAGTTGGTGGGCATGTATCAGTTCAATATTGTGTTCGGAATTTTAGTGGCTTATTTATCAAATTATTTTTTAGCAGGATTTGGTGGAGAAAATGATTGGCGCTTTATGTTGGCCGTATTATTAATACCGGCAGCTATATACACCATAATGACATTGGGATTGCCAGAGAGTCCAAGATGGTTATTGTCTGTTGCTAATGATGAAACCGGCGCAAGAAAAACTTTAGAAACAATTGGTGTAGACAATGTTGAAGAAACTATTCAAGAAATTAAAAAAGCCAATGAAGAAGAAAAGTCATTTGGTGTGGCAAATTTGTTTTCTAAAAATCATATCAAGATTATTTCATTGGCATTCTTTATTGCATTTTTTAACCAAGCATCGGGTATTAATTTCTTATTGTATTATGCTCCAAGAATTTTAGAGGAAGCAGGTTTTGCAAAAGATAATTCTTTACTAAGCTCTATATCATTGGGTTTGATGAACCTGGTATTTACTTTTGTGGGTTTATGGTTAATTGATCGAATTGGAAGAAAGACTTTATTAATTATTGGATCTTTTGGATACATCATTAGTTTATCCATGGTGGCTTATGGATTTGTGGCGCATAGTGCACCATCATTCATGTTAAGCTTTTTATTATTATTTATAGCTGCACATGCAATTGGACAGGGTGCAGTTATCTGGGTATTTATTTCAGAAATTTTTCCAACACCTATTCGTGCAAAGGGACAGGCATTTGGTGCAAGTATACATTGGATCTTCGCAGCATTAATTACTTTAATCACCCCGGTATTCTTAGATAGCGAATATGGAATTTTCAAAGAAAATCCTTGGCCTATATTTGTTTTCTTCGCTGTGATGATGACGGTACAATTAATTTGGATTTTAGTAAAAGTGCCAGAAACAAAAGGCGTATCTTTGGAGGAATTACAAAAAAAATTAGCACAATAAAATAAGGTATATGCAGTTCCGCAATTTTAAAATGGTCGACTATGTGGTATATGGTCGTGGAAGTTTTAATCAATTAGATGAGATTATCGCACCAAGAAGAAATGGTGATTATCCGATGATTTTTTTTGTAGATCATTATTTTGAAGGAAAGGCTTTGGCTTCAAGAGTACCTTTAAGAGGAAAAGACAAAATAGTTTTTGTTGATGTAACGCACGAACCAAAAACAAAACAAGTAGACGCTTTAGCTGCAGATTTAAAAGCAGCGTTTGGACAAGTAAGTGGTATCATAGGAATAGGTGGTGGTTCAACTATGGATTTAGCGAAAGCTGTCGGATTAATGATGACTAATCCAGGATCTTCAGCAGATTATCAAGGTTGGGATTTAGTGAAACAAGCCGGTGTATATAAAGTGGGTATTCCTACGCTAAGCGGTACGGGTGCTGAAGTGAGTAGAACAACGGTATTAACTGGTCCTACTAGAAAATTGGGAATGAATTCAGATTTCACTCCATTTGATCAAATCGTATTAGATCCAGAATTAACCAAAGACGCTCCAGCGAATCAGCGTTTTTACACTGGTATGGATTGTTATATACATTGTATAGAAAGTTTGGAAGGAACATTTTTAAATGAGTTCAGTAAATCCTACGGAGAGAAAGCATTGGATTTATGTAGAAAAGTGTTTGTAGAAAAAAATGAGTGGACCGATGAAAGCGATGATCAATTGATGATGGCTTCTTATGCCGGTGGTATGAGTATTGCTTATAGTCAGGTAGGTGTTGCACACGCGGTGAGCTATGGTTTAAGCTATTTATTGGGAACAAAACACGGTATAGGTAACTGTATCGTGATGAATCACTTAGAAGAATATTATCCAGCAGGTGTGAAAGAGTTTAAATACATGGTGGAGAAAAATAATATTGATATTCCAACAGGCATCTGTTCCGGTTTAACAGAGGAGCAATTTGATGCAATGATCAATGTATCATTAGGCATGAAACCACTTTGGGAAAACGCTTTAGGAAAAGATTGGGAAAAAATCATGACTCGCGAAAAACTAAGAGCGTTATACGGAAAATTATAATCAAGTAGCTATTAAAATAAAAGGCCTCGCAACTGCGAGGCCTTTTTGTATCTCTAACCCAAACTAATAATTACTACTCAGCAACGGCTACTACCTCTTTTACTTCTGGGATCATACGCTTCATCATGCCTTCAATACCCGCTTTTAAAGTAACCATACTTGAAGGGCAACCGCTACAAGATCCTTGTAACATTAGGTTTACCACTCCATCATTATAACTTTTAAATTGAATTGCACCGCCATCCATTTCAACAGCTGGCTTTACATAGTTTTCTAATAATTCTTTCACACGCTTTACAATATCATCATCATCTGCGTGCACAGTGTTGGTTGCTTCTTGTTTAAACTTAGCTACTTCTTCTTCATTCACTACCACACCACCCGCTTCTAAATAATCTTTCAAGAAGGTTTTGATCGTAGGAATTACATCCTGCCAATCTTCTGTATCTGCGCTCTTTGTTAAAGTGATAAAATTGCTGGCAATAAAAACACTTTTAATAAAAGGGAAACTAAATAATTCTTTGGCTAAAGGAGAAGCGATCGCATGTGCTTCTTCTGCTATGTCAATACTTTTTCCAGGATACAATAATTTGTTAGCAACAAATTTCATTGTTTCTGGGTTAGGAGTCATTTCTGTATAAATGCTCACAATAGTATTTCCTGTAGTAATCATAATAAATTCGTTTAAAATCGATTCGAATACAAAAATAATCAAATTGAACCGGAAGGGACCCTTTCCCGGGCTAGCATATCCTTAATTTTCCGATATCGAAAGCTTGGCATAGTTCAGCATGATCTTTTTCTCTCCATTGTTGTCAAATAAGATCATTGCAATAGGGTTATGGGCCGAGCCCTCAATTTCCTTAATTAATCCAAATCCAAACTTTTGATGCTCCACCCTCATGCCCACGCTTAACTTAGACGGGTCGGCAGCTACAAAGTTGGCAGAAGGTATATGATTCTTATTCACTGTATTAGGTGGATTCACCGGAAGATAGCTTGGTTTGGTTGAACCTACACTGCTTGAACCAGCATTGCTGCTGCTGTTAGTTTTTCTACCAGCATGCATACGATCATATGCACTTCCCCATCCAGCAGTATTGCTTTGGTTTCTTGCACCACCACCTGCAGAAGATTTGTCTAATTTTTCTTCAGGCATTTCTTCGATGAATCTACTGGGTTCGTTTTGTACCAATTGTCCAAAACGATATCTAGAATTCGCATAGCTTAACCATAAATGTTTTTTAGCACGAGTTACTGCTACATAAAACAATCTTCTCTCTTCTTCTAATTCCTCTCTTGTACTAATACTCATTCCGCTAGGGAATAAAGTTTCTTCTAATCCAACCACAAACACACATGCAAATTCCAAACCTTTAGCAGCGTGCACTGTCATTAATTTAACCGCATCACTATCTTCTTTATCATTATCTGCATCAGTAATCAAAGTGATTTGTTGTAAGTAAGCGCCCAAGCTTTTATCTCCCTGCTCTCCGTCTTCATTGCTTGGACTTTCGGTCCACTCCTTAATGGAGTTTAATAATTCTTGAACGTTTTCATAACGCGCTAAACCTTCGGTAGATTTATCGTTGAATAATTCTTTGATAATATTAGTATGCTTACCTACCTGAACAGCAACATCGTAAGCATTATGTTTGGTTAATTGATTTTGAAAATATTTAATCATGGTCACAAACTCTTCAATAGAGTTTAAGGTACCTGCTTTAAATCCAAAACCCTTCGCTTTTTCTAATACTTCAAAAAAAGTAATATTGTGCTCGTTAGCCAACACCAAACATTTCTCAACAGTGGTCTTACCAATACCTCTTACAGGATAATTAATAATTCTTTTTAATCCTTCTTCGTCTTTGGTATTTGCAATCACTCTTAAGTAAGCAATAAAATCTTTTACCTCCTTTCTTTGATAGAAGCTAAGCCCACCATAGATCTTATAAGCAATACCCGTTCTTCTTAAACTTTCCTCGAAAGATCTTGATTGTGCATTGGTTCTGTATAAGATGGCAAAATCATTATTGACAAAATGATTTCTTAATTTATTTTCTTGAATGGCATCTGCTACAAATCTACCCTCATCATTATCTGTCATGGTGCGCACTAACTTGATTTGCTCACCTGCATCATTTTCTGTCCATAGTTCTTTTGGAATCTGACCCTTATTGTTTTTGATAACATAATTGGCAACTTCCAAAATAGAAGCACTACTTCTATAATTTTGTTCAAGCTTCACCAACTTCACATCATCATAGTCTTTTTGAAACTGTAAAATATTTTCAATAGTAGCTCCACGGAAACTATAAATACTTTGTGCATCGTCACCTACCACACAAATATTTTCGTGCACTGCTGCTAATAATTTAGCAATTTGATACTGTACCGGATTGGTATCCTGGTACTCATCAATTAATAAATATTTAAACTTATGTTGGTACTTATGTAAGACTTCAGGAAAATCTCTCAATAACTCATGCATCTTAAATAACAAGTCATCAAAATCCATCGCGCCGTTTTTAAAACAACGAGCTACATAACTTGCATAGATATCGCCAATAGCTGGTCTATTAGATCTTGCATCTTCTTGTTGAATAAAAGTATCCAATGCATATTCCGCAGGTCCCACTAATGCGTTCTTAGCACTTGAGATTCTATTGTGAACCACATTGGGTTTATAATGTTTGTCATCCAAACCCATATCGTTGATGACTGCTTTGATCACCGATCTAGAATCATCGGTATCATAAATAGTAAAGCTTTGAGGATAACCTAATTTTTCAGCCTCAGCTCTTAATATGCGTGCGAATACACTATGGAAAGTGCCTATATATAAATTTCTAGCTTCAGTATTACCTAAGATTTTCTCTACACGCTCTTTCATTTCTTTGGCAGCCTTATTGGTAAAAGTCAAAGCCAAAATATTAAAAGAATCTACCCCACTATGCATCAAGTGAGCAATACGACTAGTTAACACTTTTGTTTTTCCACTACCCGCACCGGCAATAATCATCAAAGGACCCTTAATATGAAGCACCGCCTCTTTTTGCCTTTCATTTAAACCATCTAAATACGCTTGTTGCATTGGGCGAAGATACGCTTAGTTAGGAGGATTTATATAAGAGTGGAAAACTTATAAAAAAAATCGGCGCCCTCGTTTATGGGGGGCGCCGAAAAAATATTTAAAGAAAATTAAATCAATCTTTATTTTCTTTTAAAGATTGATTTAACGACTACTTTTTTTCTAATAATTTAAAGAACTGATCTAATTGAGGTAAAATCACAATTCTTGTACGACGGTTTTTAGCTCTGTTAGCAGCGTTATTATTTTCTGCAATTGGAGCATACTCACCTCTACCTGCTGCAGTCATACGCTTAGGATCGATACCATAAGTTTCTTGTAAAACACGCACTACAGTTGTAGCTCTTTTTACAGATAAATCCCAGTTATCTTCTAAAGCAGAACCATTATCTAATAATTGCTTAGTATCAGTGTGACCTTCAACCATGAATTCGATATCTGGTTGAGCAGCTAATACTTTAGCAACCTTACCTAACACAGATTTAGCTTTATCAGAGATATTGAAGCTACCACTCTTGAATAATAATTTATCAGAGATATCAACATAAACAACACCCTTATCTACTTTAACATTGATGTCTTCATCGCTTAAGTCGCCAATAGCACCTTTCAAGTTCATCACCAAGTTCATGTTGATAGAATCTTTACGAGCCATTGAGCTTTGTAAGCCTTGGATATACAAATCCTTAGCACCAATATTATCTAAAGACTTTTTAATGCTCTCAGCTTGAGCGCCTGTTACAACAGACAAGTCTTTTAATTGACTTAATACAACATTGTT
>JACCDN010826486.1_pt1 | contig 19673 bp, 19 predicted proteins | sample 7441691 | NCBI WGS metagenome assembly JACCDN01 (sample SAMN15323439, study PRJNA562643) | freshwater metagenome | isolation source: river surface water | place: USA:Blue River Watershed | collected 2017-08-16 | reverse complement strand
GACAAGCGTCTGCATCAACCCAGATTTTCATAAGCGGCCTAATGAAAAAGCCCCGGCAAGTGCCGAGGCTTTGAATGGAGATGGTGCCGACGATCGGAATCGAACTGACGACCTTCGCATTACGAAATATACACACTCCGCTCCAATATAGCATTTGATGCAATAGTTGTATAGTTTGTTGTATATTTTTTCAGGTTAAACGATGCCAATCCTTGCACTGCGTTCCCTGCACCACATTGAGATAGCGGCATTGTCATTTGCTTATTTGCAATAGTCTGGTAGCCGTAGTAGCTTTGTCAAATGTAGTTTTAAACACCTGCCAAAATAAAGCCCAGCAAGGAATGTACATGCAAGTAGAAGAGCTCTTTGACTTAACAACTTGGATCAAACAACAAGTTGCTGACAAGAACATTGTGCAATATTACCGACAACTGCACACCGTATTACAACAAAACTCCCAACCCAATCAACAAAAGCTCCCATTTGAAAATGAAAAAAACGTTCTCATTGAATCTCTGACAAAAATACCATTTGTCGACCTGTCTCTCGGGCAGATTGAGGTTCTGGGGGAAATTGGCATAGCACAAAACGTGGGGGCAGCTGGAGTAGATGCTTTAGAAGAAACCCTGTTCAAGAATGCGATCGACGTTGCTACAGCCGCTCAAAAGATTCAAAAATCAATTAGTGACCTTGAACGTGGCATACAGTGGGCACAACAAACAAGGACGCAGCTTGCCGAAATCACTAGCGCCGACGATTTCTACGAGGAAGAAGGCACTGTACTACTCAGGGTGAGATTTACAGGAAAAGCCCACTTAGACAACCTTACAGAATTTAAGGATTGGGGAAAAACCTGGTGGGAAATTGGCCGTGGCATCAGCATGGCTGCAGATGACTCACCTGAAGGTATCAAGGTGGTTGGCGCAAGCAAAGGGTCAATAATCCTTACGCTTGCCGCTTGCTACCCAGTTGCGAAACTTGCTAGCGCAATCCTTATGGAAGCATTCAAATTGGCAGAAAGCTTCATCAACATATTGCAAGAGGTCGAAAAGCTAAAAGCACTCAAAATTGCGAACAAAGTTGCCAGTTTGAGTTTGGAAGAAGCTGCAAAGTCGGCCCAGAGTGCGGCTGAACAAACTAAGGAAAAAGGAATCGAAAACATTGTCGAAATGGCTGCACGAGAGGCAAAAGCAGAAGGCGACGGTGAAAAAACCAAAGTATTGACTCTTGCCGTGAAGAAGCTTGTCGACTTTATTGAAAAAGGTGGCGAGATCGACTTCGTGATGCCTGATGAGCCCGCTCAAGATCCCGATGACGAAAATGATGCACAGCTTGTAGCTGCAAGAAAGGAGCGGAACGAACTACGGAATCAATTTGTGGCGCTACGAGAACTTGAACAGCACGTAAGGCAGTTAGAAAGCAAAGAATGAACCCGTCTTCAAACTATTACTGAGGCTGGGTTCTTATGCGCAGAGATATGGATCTAATCAGAAAACTGGTCTTTTACGTTGAAGACGTTGGCCCAGTGCGTTCAGTTCGTGATGTACAGATTGAAGGTTACACGCCAGAGCAAATTGGGTATCACTGCTACCTTATTGTCGACGCTGGTTACGCTAAAGGTGCACAAGTCGGTGGACTTGGCAGCAGACTCCCAGAAAGCCTTATATTCCATCTCACCTCAGCTGGTCATGACTTTGCTGATAGCGCCCGCAACGATACCGTTTGGAATTCAGTTAAAACCAAGATAGCTGGTACGGCTAGCTCAGTGTCCATGAGCACTCTTGGCCGTTTGCTGGAAAGGAACGTTCTGGACTTGCTGTCTTGATTGAACCGCAGCTGCATACTGCCTATCAGCCAGACGCTTCTCTTTTGCATAGATCTGCATCGCCATGACTTTTTCCAAGTTGGTCACGGGCTGGTTAACTTGGCTAGCAGCAATCTGCTTAACGATGCCGCGAATCCGCGCCCTCTGCTTTAGTGCTGTTGGTGGCACCAGCTGTGTTTCAACTATTTCGTGTATCTTCATAAAAAAAATCCAATCAGGCAGGAAGAACTGGTCTACCTAAAGTATTTATGACTTTGAATGATCTACGATTTCGCCACTAGCAAATCGCACCAGCCCATTTTAGACCCCTTGAAAGTCTAACCACATACGGATAGTCTTTCGCCAAACTCATAGATAAATTGGGCACACATGAAGAAATATAACCGCGTGATGGCAGGCGCCAAAAGCACAAATGCTCAACAATGCTTCGCAGACGGCTTTATTGGTGTAGATTATGAAATCCCGATGGATTTCACTGGTCAGCTGCCTGATGACTGGCGCGATTTCAACAAAAAATTCATACCCGTCTACCTCGACGGGCATCCAGAAAAAAGCAAAATTGCAGCTGGGCTAGCGTGCGGCTTTATCTGGACCGTATCAAAAGGGCTTAGGCAAGGTGATACTGTCATTACACCAGACGGCTCTGGAAGGTATAGGGCTGGTGAGATTGTCAGCGATTATTACTATTTTCCTGAAGGACCATTGCCGCATAGACGCAAAGTCAACTGGTTTCCCCAACCTTTTGACAGATCTGACATGAGTGAAGATCTTCGCAGATCCACAAATTCCACAGGTGCATGTTGCGACATAACGAGATATGCGGACGAGTTAGAACATCTTATTGGCGGTCAAAAAGCACCTGCTCTTATTGCTAGCGACCCTGATGTAGAAGACCCAACTGTTTTTGCTCTGGAAAAACACCTTGAGGACTTCTTGGTATCAAATTGGGCAAGCACTGATTTAGGTAAACGTTACGACATCTTTACCGTTGATGGCGAGATAGTAGGTCAACAGTATCTTAGTGACACTGGCCCAATCGATATACTCGCCATAAGCAAAGATACTACTGAGCTACTGGTCGTTGAACTGAAGAAAGGCCGCGCTAGTGACTTGGTAGTTGGTCAAATTCAGCGATACATGGGCTATGTTCTAGAAGAGCTGGCTGAACCCCATCAAACCGTAAAGGGTGTGATCATTGCTCTTGAAGACGACAACCGTATTCGCAGAGCACTAAAAGTCGCAAACAACATTGACTTTTATCGCTACAAGATTTCGTTCAGCCTGATTCCAACTAGCCAATAACAGTACAAAGCGTTACTTAGGTAACGCTGGCTTGGCTATTCTTTCAGTTTGAACTTTGATATCCATGACTCCATAGTGTCCAGACTCATATTTCGAGGGTCGATCGTGTTTGCGTAATGCGCCGCCCAGCTCACCCAATGATCTAATCCAACAACTACCCTATCTCGATCCTGTGCTTTTGCCTGCATGGTTGAAATTAGCTCTCGCACCCTTTCTGCCTTTTCAATATTAGCCACGGCCGATTCGAGAAGGTCAGTTCTACTGGCTAATAACGCCTCCAATTCCTTGCGCTTCCTCTCTGCCTCCTCACGAATTCGCCTTTCATTCTCAAGGATTGCCCGTTTTCGGCTTTCCAAGGCGCTTTGGTAGCGTTGAAAGACATGAGTACGGTATTCCCGTTCATCTTTCATCACCAAATCCATGATGATTTGTCTAACAGCAGCCTTGTCAAACTTATCAAACCTGTAGCCCTGGTTTAACCTGCCTCGACTGTCATAGCTGTTATCCCATCGAAAGCAATATTTCTTGCCTTTCTTCTCCTTGGGCTGGCTGATGCGGAAAAGGTAATCTGGCTCATTCAAATCCAGCCAAACTGAATACTCCTTGTAGTGCCCACAGATAGATACGGAGTGACGAAAGTTCTTTCTCCCCTGTAAGCCCACCTTGAAGCCACACGCTTCAAAGTTATGGATTAACCCGTTGAGCATCTGCAGCTCAACCTGTCCTTTCTCATCTTGGTATTTGGGCTTATCAGAATAGTACTTGTGACGCTTGTAAGCCGCAGCCAGAATCTGGTCAGCATCGAACATCTTTTGAACTATAGGATGGCGATATGAGATCGTCAAAGGGTCTGCAAATTTTGGGAGCCATTTTTGCACCCGCTTTTCAAAGTCTTCTAATGACTCCGTGAACTCTTTTGGAGGGTCTTTGACTGGATCGTCCAAGTCATAGGGATCGAATTTGTCAGTTCTCGCGTCTTCACGCTGTCGATATTCCTCCTTAATACACCAATCAAAGTTCTTAGTAGGGGCTGGCAAATCGGGAAGGGGGATTTGTGTGGGTTTCTTGCTGGGCTTCGCAGATGATAATTTTGCCCAATATCCTCTTGGCGGACACGGCACATGCCGCTCTCGACAGATGCGACCTAGCATAACGTCAGAGATTCCCAGTTCTTTAGATGCGTGTGTGATTGGTTTCGACCAGACCAAGTCGTACAGTTCTTGCCTACTAAGCTTGATTGACATAGAAAACCTTTCCGCAGCAGGCCCACTTCAGGGACAAGATTGTTAACGTTTGATATCCTAATATGCCAATACAAATAGCGACAAATACATGCGTTATCTAGCCACACTACTCATCGCACTCTCACTTTCACCCGTTTGGGCGTCAGACGCGATCATTGCATCTACCCAGGTGTACTTTTCACCTAACGGTGGTGCACAAGATGCAATCGTGAAGGAAATCAATGGGGCCAAGAGAAGCGTTTTTGTTCAGGCCTATTCCTTCACGAACCAGCCCATTGCCAAAGCCCTTGTCGAAGCACAACGTCGTGGCGTGGATGTCTTTATCATCCTAGACAAAAGCAATCGCACCGCCAAATACAGTGCGGCTGACTTTACAGATCATTTTGGCGTCGATACGTACATTGATGACAAGCACGCCATTGCCCATAGCAAAGTCATGATCATCGACAAGGAAGTTGTAATCACAGGCAGCTACAACTTCACCAAGGCTGCTGAAAATAGCAACGTTGAAAACCTGCTGATCATTCGTTCACCACTGATGGCAGATGTCTACTTTGGCAACTGGGCAGAACATCAAAAACATTCAGCACCCTATAAGGGGCGGGATCGTTAACCGCTTATTCAAGCTCGACAAGCCATTCGATCCATTTGGGTGCCGCAACTAGCTCTAACATTGCCAGATATGATTCAACGAAAATCGGTAACATGTAGGGTATTCGTTTGCCAAACCATATCAATGACAGACTGCTCAACATCAGACATGAAGAAGACCCTAGGTTATTTCAGGGACGACAGTTCATGGGGCCGACAGCCTAGAAAGTGTCTACCAAGCCATGAGCGTGAGCTTTATATTGAGCATTTGGCAAGAAGCAATCTTAGCAAGGGCTACATACGCCAGAAAAATCGGTACATTGACGAATTTTTAAGATATGTCCACAAAGAGATTGGATCTACTAGCCTGTCCAAATTAAACTCTGAGGTGGTCAGAAAATATGTCGAAATCACCAATTCCAACAAGTTGATTCTTCAGACCACTCGATCTACGAAGTCGGCATTAGTCAAGCAATGGCTTAAGTGGCTTCATGAGAACAATCTCATCATCAATGACCTGTCATCCCTCATCTAGCAAGACCGCTGGTAAAACATGAACTACAAACAGTTAATGAAAGAATCACAACTTGGAATATATGACTCTTTGGCTGTCACTGATAGTTTATATATCCCAACTCAAGATTTGGAAAATATGCTGCGCGAGGGATTAGTTGGAAAATCTCTTTTTGGCCTACCCTTGCGCACTCGTTCCAAAGTTGGGAAAGGACTTGTGTGTGAGGCTCTGGGATATCCGATTCCATCAAAGTTTGCAAAGACCCAGCCACGATTTCCAGGTCAGAACTTAGATACGTATTTCCAAAAAACCAATAATCTTCAAATCTGGAATGAGGAAATTTCTGCGTCTCGCAGGTATGCCGTTATCCGATTAGATGAAAATGACCTCATCACACACGTAAAAGTCATCATGGGAAGCCAACTTGCTCATTATGACAACACTGGCACCATTACGAGGAAGTACCAAGCAAGATTCACAGATGCAGTGGACAATCCAGCCGAACTTATCTCCGAAGAGGACTCCGAAACGCTACATCTATTGCTGAGTAGCAACCCACCATCATTCTTTAGTGTTTCACCTTCCGATAGTCCAATCTCAGATACCTTGCTATCTATCAATCAAATATTCATTAAATTGAAAGAGTTAATCGGCGTCAAAATCACTAATCCAGGTGCATCAAAGGACCGAACTAGAGGTATTGAACTGCAGAAGCTTGTCTGCTCGCAACTGGGGTATTCCAGGTATGAGGACTCAGGCCAATTTCCAGATGTCTTCAACCAGATATTAGAAGTAAAGCTGCAAACATCGCCCACCATTGATCTTGGACTAGTCCTCCCATCAAGCGAAGAGGAGTTTTTTATTGGCAATCAGGCCGTTCCCTACATACGACACAAAGACGCTAGGTATGCTGTCTTTTATGGGGAATTAGATGGCACTGACTTTGTCAGGCTCACAAAACTTGTCGTAACAACTGGGGCAGATTTTTTTACCCGATTCCAGCGATTTGAAGGAAAGATAATCAACGGAAAGCTACAACTTCGCCTTCCGAACAACTTTTTTGATTCATAGCCCAAAGCTCTTCTCAACTAGTTCATCCAGACCATTCGCAATCTCATCAACAGCACTCTTATCTTTAGCAGCCAAAAGCTTCTTAACTTCAGCGACAATTTGTATTGATGCTTTAGAAGTTGGGTCTGGCACTGGAAATCTCTCTACGTATTGCGAAATAAACCTGCGTTTCCCAGAGTACAGCTTGTTGTTAAACGATGTGTCGTAAAACCTTTCGATGAATGAAGAGTTGGCAACTGCCATAAGCAAGAGGAGCATATCTTCTGGAACACCCTCCTTTAGAACCAACCAATAGCATTCACCGCTGACGAGAGCGCCACTTGTATCAAGCCAGAATAGTGGTTTTTCACTTATGTCAGGAAAAACAAGCTTAGTTCTGCTCCAGCCCTTTGGGTCATGTGGAACCCATATTTCGTACCATTCGCGCCCAGCATCAATTACATATTGCCTAGCTGACAGGGTTGACTTGTGCGACAAAAGATACCTTGCAGCGTTAGGAAATTCATCAAGTATTACAGGTTTTCTTGAGTGGCTATTTAGATCATATGGGTAGAGAATCTCGCGCTTATCTATCTCACGAAGTTCCTTAGTTGGGATATATTTTGCTGCGCTTTTACGAGTCAAGAGAGGCCTAATTAGCTCAGGCTTTAAGCCTTCAATGTCATCCCAATTTTGTCTAATAAAAACTTTATCAGCGGTTGTTTTAATGCCCACTTTGATCTGGGCAACGTCTTTAAATGTAAAGGCCGTAGATCGTTTAACCACATCAAGCCAATCTGAAGCCTCAGGGTGACTGACGACCCACACATCTTCAGAGTTAACTCTACTCAGATCCAAAAAACCTCGATTGATTCGATACGTATTTCCATTGTCACTAGACGCTAATTCCGCTTTACCATCACCCAATGCCTTAAAAAAATATTCAGAGCAACTATCGATGTTTTTCTTCGTCTCATATACGGACGTAAACGAAACTAAATTTTTATGCTTGCGAGTCGCTGTCCCTGAGCCAAAAATGAGCGCAGGCAGTACAGCAGCGTCAAATAATTTGCTGTCACCCAGATCCCAAATCTCTTTCAAAGTCAGATGCTCGGCAAAGTACATCCTTGTACTTGCACCTGCCTTTGTACTTAAAAACCTATTTGACACGATTACCCCTAATGATCCCGTATCTTTTAACTGAGCAATCATTGCCACCAGGAACGGTTGAAACAGATCTACACGACCATTCAAACCAAACTTTCGGGATAGCTCAGCCGTTGCATTAGCCCCTAAAATCTGAGTGCGCACATAGGGGGGGTTAGAAATGATCAGGTCATAACTTGAATTCGGTTCGTCAAAAAGCGAGCCACTACCCCTGTATGTTTCTAAAAAATCTTGGCTTATGTACTCAACCTGTACACTTGGGAATTCATGACCTACACGTCTTTTAGCAACAGATAATGATTCGTTGCTAATGTCGTATGCCGTAACATTTGTTCTTGTAAGCTGGCTTTTTGTCAGTTTTCTCAGCAAGGCCAAAAGCAATTCACCATCACCCACTGATGGCTCCAAAATATTTATAGAATTGTTTGGAAGCGTTGAACATTCTATCAGCCTGTCAGCCACGAATTCTGCCAATTCCGTTGGCGTAAAGTTCTCGCCACCTACCTTTTTTGGTGATTCGTTTTTATAGCGGCTCGATTTGTGTTTTATGCTCATAAGTGTGCACATTTTACTGTCATCTACGTTTCCTAGTCTCTAGTTTCTGGACACTAATTGCTCTTACAAAGCATGGTGGAGCATTTCGCTCCACCCTTGCACTAACGGCCAAATCCAGACCTAACAGCTCCAGATACGGCCTCGATCTGGGTATCAAGCTCACCAGCCTCGACCGCCGCCTTAAGCGTCTTGATAGCTTCTGGCAAATCAGCTTCAGTCCCCACCTCAATCGCATACTTGCCCTTTTCCAAGGCCAGCATGCCTGAGCCGTACTTAATGTTCAGGCAGACTTTGCCGTTTTCATTGTTCCACCACCAAGCACGAATACGTCGCGGGACTTCCACTGTCTTGCTCATACCCGTTTCCTGATCCACGACCTTTTTGTAACGGGTGCTGTGATATGTACTGCCAGCAAGCGCAGCCTCGGCCAACATCTGCTGCTCATGGAGCTTTTTCAGCAGCTTATTACGACGGATGAGCGCGACAGGCATAGCCTGCGGGCGTTTTGCAGCAACAATCTTCAACGAATTCAGTAGTGCCATTTTTGATCTCCTGTAAGCGTTACTTAGGTAACACCTAGAGTCTGGCCTCTTGATTCAAGAAGTCGACCAGAACAGGCAAATTCAACGGGAATTCACTGAATTTCACTGTGTTTCCACGAAAATCATGGGAAAGAAAGATAACAGTAGATAAAAATATTTAGCGAACTATTAGGTTTGGCTAAATAACTACATGATGAAAATTAATGATATTCGCCAACTCATAGCCTCCAAGCACCATAGCTCAAAATCGCCAAAGCGGCTTTTGCGCGACTGGCTTGCATACGAATGCGACGTGGACTTTAACTTTGGTCTAACGCTAATGCCAAAAAAACTGCTTGGTAGGCACTTAACAAAGACTGAGCTTGAAAGTGCTTGCTACAGGTTTTTAGCAATACTTAACAGGCTGGTCTACAAAAACGCTTACTTGCGCTACAACAAAAAAATTGATGTTGTTATGGTCATAGAAGGCGAGAGAAGCTTTAAGGACTTGCATGCACATTTTGCTCTAGCAAAGCCTGATGAAATGCCAATTAAGCAATTTGCATTGCTAGTGCACGAAGCACTACACATTAGCAATGACTTTGTTATTGAAAACGAAGCCTGTCCAAAACCCTTGCGTGACGACCTCAGCAAACGCTACAGATACAAACTCGACGCCGTAAACAGCGGCTGGATTACTTACATTACAAAAGAGCTAGACAAGCGCAGCATGCACTCGCTGTACTTGCCATAAGCTAAGCATTTTTGTCGCAAGGCGACACTTGCAGTTAATACTTGATAAGCACTACAAGGTGCTTATTAGCGAAGCTATGTCCAAAATCGGGTAAATACAGCAGCACAGCTTATAAGCAGAACAGAAACATAATGAAATACATAAAACTACATGTTTTTGGTAACCAATTGAAATCAAACAGGTCTTTTAAGCAACACAGATCGATTGACTTCAAGACATAAGGATATAGGCTGAAACACAAGAAAACATTAGGTTTGGAGACGAAATGGCACAAGCAAAAGTACTAAACGACAGAGAACTCAAACGAGTACAGGCAGTGATTTCTGCTAAGAAACACGCAGCCAGAAACAGGGCAATGTTGCTGCTTACTTTCTGGGCTGGAATGCGAGTTGGTGAGGTAGCTGCACTACTAGTTGGAGATGTGCTTGATGCAGACGGCAAAGTACGCGATCAAATACGGCTAACTGCTGAACAAACAAAAGGCAGCAATAGCCGTATCGTCGTTTTACCCCAAAAGTTACAGGCTGAGCTTGCTAGCTATCTAGCAGATCGCTTTGAAACGCAAAACTTGGTTGCTGTTGCTTATGCAGCTAGCGACAAGCCCCTTTTCCTTACACAGAAGCGCACGATATTCAGCGCCAACTCACTAGCACAGCACTTCAGCACGCTCTACGCAGAGGCTGGGCTTATTGGTGCAAGCAGCCATAGCGGGAGACGTAGCTTTATTACAAACTTAGCCAACAAGGGCGTTGGAGTGCGAGTACTTATGCAGCTAGCTTCCCACAAGCACCTCTCAACAACCCAGCGATACATAGACTGCAACGATGGGATGCTGAGAAGTGCTATTGAGCTTGTTTAACTAGCCAAACCAAAACATTACAAACTTCCCGTCGAAAGCCATCAAATCCAGGACCGTTTTTAATTAAAAATGGCTCAAGGAAGAGATTCTCTAGATATCGCTCGACTCAAAAATTACATGCTCCGTACGATCAACCTTGACTTAAATCAATAAGTCATTTGTTTATTTTCAATAGGAGCATATGATGTTTGAGCAAGATTATACTGAGCAACAAGAAGATGTACATTTAGACGAAAAATTGCACGTTGTGCAAACAGGTCTAATACTAGTATTTGAGGGCAAAGATAAAACAAAGCGTGAAGCAACTGTGCGCGACTGCGAGCTTTTTGTTAATGTTCTGCTGCATAACAAGTGGGACGGTTTTGCATGTTTTAAAGAAATTGATGAGAAGTTGGTTGTTGTTGAGTACATAACAGAGAATGCGGCTGAGCGTAAATGTGCATCTGTTATCTCTAACTTAATATTGTCTTTGATCAACATGCACAAGCAACTTGTTGGTGCATAAATGTACAGTCTCTTCTTACGAGGAGACTGTTTTTTTATGGCTTATAAAATACAAAAATAGGTTCATATTTGCGCCAGTTTCCGTTCACGATACAAAAGTTCTTAGTACTAGGCTGACCAGTGTATTTTTTTAACTTCATAGATGGGGCCAAGGCAAGAACCATCTTCAATTTGCACTTGTAATGCACACCTAGTTTTTTAAGAATATCGATAGTATCTTCCTCTAACGGATACTGAACATTACCCACGTTGATATCTGCTATGTTGAATGCCATGATTCGGTCATGCTTCAACCATTCAACACATGTTTTCAACGTAGGCCTAAGAAAATTATCTCTCCAAGAATCATAGTCTGTGTACTTTACTGAGCTCTGTGTTGGCTCGTCGGAGTAGATCTCTGCTGAAAAGTACGGCGGTGATGTGAAGATGAAATCAACCTTGCCCTTGTATTTTTTAAAATCGGCATTTTTGTGAACATCCTCACTTCCAGCACAGATATAGGTGCCTTTGAAATCAGGACCATATCTAACATGGCTTTTAAAAACTTTCTCTAAGTACTCATATCTTGAGAGACCTAATTCTTTAATCCAATTTTCAGTATTTGGATCGGTCCCGATGTAATGAATCGCTCGATCTCTCAGGCTCAGCGCACCCAACAATCGGCCACCAAATCCCATACTCGGATCGTATAGAACAATTTCTTTTTGATCCTTAAACGCATCCGTCGAATACTTGTAGAGTAGGCGTGCTATAGCAGCGGGAAAATTATTTGGTGCAATGCCCGCACCCAGCTCAAGATGACGAAATACCTTTGGCAATACCTTCTGTGAGCATTCCTTGATTCCATAGACGCGAATTCTAAAAAGCGCGCCGTCCTCCAATTTTTCAGCAATCAAACCATTCAAGTGCTTTGGTTTAACTAGACCATTTTTCAACAAATCCTTGATCTCTCGCCCACTTATTCTGGGTGTTCTTTTTTCCTTTTTTTGAGAGGGATCAAGCCATAAAGATGTCTCAGATCTACCATGCGTCTCATTGGTTAAAACCTCCACAACATATCGTCGAGCTTCTCGTCGAAGATCTCCTTTGAAACCTATTGGTGGCCTGTAAATTGGTGAAAACTCATAAAATCCATCCTGCCTTATACATTTCTTTAGAATCGCCAAGGTCTTTGGTCTGAACTCTTTGTTAGCAAACAGCTGATAGACACTAACCGCCTTCCCCTCTCCTAACGTGTCTTTCGCCTTTAGGATGTTCGGAAAAAAAGAGTTTGCCAATGAAACCCTTGCGCCATCAATGATGCAGTCGACCTGCCTTGTCTGCTCGTCTTTAAACCACATCTTAGAGACGTCTACCTGGCAAATTCTGTTGAACGCAGCACCAACATCTTCCAATCTGACACCTGCTTTAGGCGGCTGACCTTTTTCATCCCAATTTTTTGTTACAAACTCACAAAGATCATCAACCCACTGGCCAAACTTACGCTCTGAACAATTAAAAAGGTCATCGAATGTTTTGTTAACTGGCGAGTTAACAATCTTCACGTCTTTTGTGTAGATGTACTGCATTAGTTTTTGTTGTCGAAACGTGTCAACTCAGCATAAAGCTTTTGCGCCAATGACTTGATTTTTGGGATTCTGCTACGTGTGGACAAGTCATAAAGTCGCTTCAAACCAGCTTTCACGTTCTTTTTTTCCGTAACGAGCCGCACCTGTTCCCACACATACAATTCCTTATCCATGCTTGTCAGCTCTGTGAACTGATTTGGAATTTTGCGCTCTATGCACCACGTTTTCAGGTAGCCACGTGTAATCTCCTCTCGACCAAGTAGTTTCACAAGTTCTTTATAGTCTTTGTAGTCTTGTGGGATACCAGCCCTGAGTACAATCTCGCCATTAACTACCACTTCAACTTTATTCTTTTGGTTTTTTTCTTTTGTTAAGAAGTGAGCTGCATCCTCAAGCATGCGCATTTGCTCCAAAGACAATTCTCCAAGCTCTGCCTCGCACTTTGATATTTTTTCCTTCGCCTGCTTTAGCAGCTGAGTGTTATGCCACTCGGCCAATGACGTACTTTTCTTTGTCAGAGTAATCGTTGCGCCGTACTTCTCAAGCAAGCTCGCGAGATCATGCTCAAACGCATCAAAATTCTTGAGCACTGGCACAGATATAGTGCCAACTTCAAATGATTGTACTTTGGCACGGGGCTTTCCTGATACTGGAGATTTTGGAGCAACCTCCCTCAACGACTTGGCGCTCGCAAGACTAAAATCTGGTGTAATTTCTCCTCTTTCTATCTTCTCTTGCAGTAATCCATCTTCAACACTGGAGAGGTAATAAAGAGTGTTGTATCCGTTTGGAAGCTTATTGAAATATCTGGGATTACTAAGGACTGGATTCTCCGCAATCTTGACCAAATAGGCCGCAACTGAGCTACTAAATGGCAACTCAACCTCAAGCATTGCAAAACTGATGCCAAGCTTATCTTTTGCGGCTTTAATTAGACTACCTACCTCTATGACGCTAGCCACACTTTTTTGCCATGCAAGCTCGATACGGTTCTTCCATTCGTCGACTTCACGCTTACTCGCAACAAGCTGACCAGCCATCACCACCACCTTTTCTTGTTTAGTTCAAAATACCAGTTGCGTTTAATCCTGAGCAATTTTTCTGATCCATATTGATCTGAGCATCCTTTTTTGAGATGCTTTCAGAATAGGAAGATTATTTTCGTTAGTTTATCCTCCCAATGTCCCAACGCAAAATGCCATGAAAATATCTAGACGGCGCAGATTGGTATACGACCAACAGCAAAAAAATTTGTCTTTCAGGCAGGCCCATAGAACCATCAACCATTACGTTGAACAACAGAACTGGGTTGCAGCCTACGTTATTGGCTTCTCCATCCTTGAGGACAGGGTAAGAACTTTGTGCATCAAAGGACGAATGATCCAAGAAAACAGTAGCGTTCCACCAGCGTACAAATGGGAACCACTAACTAAAGTTTTAAACGAAGTACGCAAGTTAGGCTATATCGACCAACCAACCTCACAAAAAATCAAGCAAGAGATTGACGCAAGAAATAGCCTACTGCACGACGCGATGTGGGAACTTGACGCTTTTACCGAACAAACTTTTGACCGTGTCAAAGAACTTCTAACAAAAGTTGATCGTGCTAGGCGTGCTCAAAACGCTATATTCAATAAAATTGGTGCCGCTTGACGGATTCGAACTGTCGACCTTTTCATATAGACACGTGCGCATTGGAATAATCTGAGTATTTTCACGACAAAGCAAGACCTGCCCTCCTAAGAAGAAATCGAACGCATACAGATCGTTCTGTGCCCCCCTAGCGGCACTTGTGGCGCACCTAGTTCATGATAGGATATCCATGTCTGCTTGGGGTATCTCGTACACATAAGATTCCCAAACCCTCCATTTACTCAAGCGACACTTAATGTGTACCTTTATGGAGAGGAAAATGGGATCCTTGAACAAAACCCAGTTAATTGGCAATCTCGGCGCAGATCCTGAAGTCAAGTCTTTGCCAAACGGGACCGCTGTTTGCAACCTTAATATCGCCACAACAGAGAAGTGGCGCGACAAAACAAACAACGAAGCCAAAGAACATACCGAGTGGCATAAAGTCGTACTTTATCGTCGGCTAGCGGAGATAGCTGGTCAGTTTCTGAGCAAGGGGTCACAGATTTACATCGAGGGGAAATTACGGACTCGGAAGTGGCAAGACAGCAACGGGATCGACAGATACACGACTGAAATTGAAGCGTCAGAAATGCAAATGCTCAGCTCTAATCGTAGACTCGAATCTGTTGATGAAGGTTCTATCGTATCTAAGGCAGTCAACCCTGCATCAGCCTATGACGACATTCCGTTTTGATGTTTATGTCTCTGCTATCGATACTCGCATCAAGCATTATTATATTTTTACCATGCAGCGCACGCTGTCAGTTTGTTAGTAATAATGATCCATGAATGAAGAACTGATCAAGAATATTGCCGAGTGTGCTGACAGGTCGGGTTCTCTTAAAAATCTCCAAGAAAAAATTTCCCGATCAGATTACCTTCGCAATAGCTGGTTCGAGGAATGGTCTGCCAGCGCCAGACTGGAATCCTCTGTTGGCCTAATAGCGTGGCTGAAGATGCTTATCTTCGAGCGGCTAGACTGGCGAGCGCTTCGGACAGTTAAGACGATACTTGCCCACAAAGAAGCTGTTCGCTCCCATCTCAACGAGAGGGTAATGCTTTCTGTTCTTCATGCGCAGTCTGGGTTCTTTGATACGGTCGAATCGAACCCCCTAACTAAGCGGCAGCGGGAAGCATGTGCGTCGGATGAGGATGCCACACTCATAATCGCTGGTGCAGGAACAGGTAAAACCAGCACGATTATGGCCAAAATTGGGCTGCTACTGCGGACTGGTCAATGTCAACCTGAGCAGATTCTTGCGATTTCATTCACGAACAAGTCAGCTAATGAACTTGCCGAACGCGTTAAAGAAAGACTTGGCGTTGATATTCAGATCTCAACATTTCACAAGCTTGGTCTGGAAATCCTTTCCAGTACAAGTGGGGGAAAGCCGTTGCTTGCTCCCTTCGCATCTGACCCCATCGAGAAATCCAAGCATCTTGGTCAGATTATTGATGGGCTAAAAAATGAGCTGCCATTTTCAGAGGCGTTGGTTGAGTTCCTCGCCTACTACCGCATAGAAACTAAGCAGCTATGGGACTTTAGCTCCTTGGCTGAATACAGAAATTGGCTCAGAAGCAATCGCATCACCAGTCTTGATGGTGTTCCAAAGAAGTCGTTCCAGGAATGCACAATCGCCAACTGGCTCATTATGAATGGCATTGCATTTGTGTATGAGCAACCATACGAGCACGACACAAGAACGCTCGAACGTCGCCAGTATTGTCCTGACTTCTGGATTCCTTCCGCAAAAATCTACATCGAACATTTCGGCGTCGATAAGGATGGAAATACTGCTTCCTATATCGACAAGGATGAATATCAGCGAGGGATGACATGGAAACGTGACACCCATCGACAATTCGGGACACGGCTTGTTGAAACCTATTCTTGGGAGTACGAGAATGGCGATCTGATTCCCAAGCTATCGGAGGCGTTGCGGCAAGCTGGATGTTCGTTTGCGCCGATCTCGCCTGACGAAGCGCTACAGATGATGAATAAAAGTGGAGTCATCGATCAGTTTTCGGAAATGATCGGCACGTTTCTAACTCTCTACAAGGGTAACGGTAATCGCTTACTAAATCGAAAAGCAGTTGACTCCTTCTTCGGGAATCGTCGGGAAAAGCTGTTCTTGAATCTATTTGAACCTATCTTTGCGGAGTATCAGAAGCAGAACGAGGCACGTTCCCAGATCGACTTTGAGGACATGATCGCCCAAGCTGCCAAAGATGTAGCGATGGGCCATTTCAAGAGTCCTTACCGATACATTCTCATCGACGAGTTTCAGGATATTTCTCCTGGAAGAGCTGAGCTTGTGAATGCAATTCGCCGCAATAGCGAACATTGTGCTTTATTTGCCGTCGGTGATGATTGGCAATCAATTTACCGATTCACTGGCTCAGACATTGGCTGTATGACACGATTTCAGGATCTGTTTGGTCCAACACGGCAAGTAAACTTGGACACCACGTTCCGCTTTGACGACATGGCTGCAGAAATCAGTAGCAAGTTTGTACTGAAAAACAAGATTCAGATACCCAAGCAGCTAAATGCAGTAAGAAGATCTACTGAACCAAGTCTTATCGTCTATCGCAGAAAGGCAGACGAGCCACCACTCGATTGGGCACTTTCTACAATTGCCGATCTATCGAGACCAAAGACTACTGTTCTGGTTCTAGAACGTTACAAGTTTCACCTTCCTCAAAAGGAAGAATTGGAACGGCTGAAAATGAAGTTTCCCACTTTGGACTTAATGTCTATGTCTATACATGCAGCCAAAGGACTTGATGCCGATTATGTGGTTATGGGCCTTCGGGGGGGAACATGGGGGTTCCCCTCTCAGGTTGTTGATGACCCATTGTTTGACATGGTTCTTACTCAAGCGGATGCATATCCTAACGGTGAGGAACGCCGACTCTTCTATGTTGCTATCACACGGGCCAGACAAAAGACCATACTCGTAACCGAAACTGGTGTCGATATGTCGGTGTTTGCCAGCGAACTTCTTAGGGATCGTGAATATTCTATCCAAGCACTCGGTGAAGAAACTACGAAGCTTGTTTGCAAGAAATGTGGGTCTGGCATGATGTTGCTACGCGATGGTAGCAACGGTAAGTTTTATGGTTGCTCGAACTACCCTCTTTGCACCAATACCGAACAGACTTGCCCAAAATGTCTGAAGGGCTTGCTGATCGAAAAATCAGAAAAGTCCTTTGAATGCCATGTCTGTGGTCATCAAGCTAAAACATGTCCGAAATGTAAGAGCGGAGTCCTACAGCAAAAGAAGGGACCATATGGCTCTTTCTTGGGGTGCAGCAACTTCAAGAATCCTGATATCAACTGCGAGTATAAAGAAAGAGGCTGGAATAACACGGACTGTAGTTGCTGATGGCAAAGTGCAATACGAAGGGCAAACACTTTCACCAAGCGCCGCCGCTCTAGTGGTCATACGCAAGCTAGGTTATAACTGGGCAGCAGTAAGCGGAAGTGATTACTGGGAATACGAAGGCGAAACGCTGACAGCACGTAGGTTACGAATGGAAGATGAGCAGTGACTACTAGTTTATTATCTACTAGTCCTCAGTGATGAAAACCAAACTTAATCACGAACAACTGAGGAAAATTGGTGCCGCTTGACGGATTCGAACTGTCGACCTTTTCATTACGAATGAACTGCTCTACCAACTGAGCTAAAGCGGCATCCAGTCGAAAATTGTACTACAAGACCCTGAAATTCCAAAGCTATCAGTCATCTTCGTCCTCGTTCAACAGCCTATCCTTTAGAGCTTTGGTCGTTCTTTTCTTGGTCTCAGATCGCTGCGATTGGATCTTCGCAACATTCATTTCCGCAGTCAGATGCTTGGCATAAAAACGGTCAATCATCTCCACCGATGTTCTGGCCGCCCTAGCCAATGACAACAAGTCCAAGCCCTGCGATTCTGTTAGACGGAACATGATGGCGGTGTGACGCAAGCTATATAGCGTCCTTGGCCTTCCCGCAGAGTCTTGCTTGAGGCCTGTGATCTTGAGTAAGCGATCAAACTGGCGATGTAGCTGCTGTATTGCATAGTCGCGGTTTTCTGGATGCTCTGGCTGAAACACGAAGTCTTCTGGCTTGCCCAGCTTTTCCTTTTTCTGTCGCTTAAGGATCTCTTTATAGACCTCGATGGCTTTAGGCATGGACACCATGGGGCTGGCGTGTTTCTTGGTCGCTGGGTGCGTAAGACGTAGGAATGCATCCTGTTTGTTCAATACGACCTCAACATGCTTGTGCTTGAGCACACGAATATCCGTTGGCCTGATGAAGGTGTTAACCATGAACAGGATTAATTCGTAGATCTCTTGTGTCAGCACCCCAGTACGCACCACATTGCCGTCTTTGGTCTTGATCTCAAAACGTTCACCCACATGCGTCCGCGCCGTGTTGTGAAGCTTTGCGTAGTCTGTACTGTTAAACCACCCTCTCGGTTCATCCACTGTCTTCAACGTTGGAAAAGCTGGGAGTGTTTTGATGACCCCGTGCCGCTGTGCGTATTTGAGAATAGTCTTAATGTGCGACAGGTGCACCTTTAAGCTATTCGTGCTCAAGAACCTTTCGTCTGGGTCATCATTGAGCTTAGCGATGTATGCCGTAATGGCGCTGTAGTCGATGTCAGCGACTTCGTATTTCTTAAAGAATGGCAGCAGATCAGCTTCAAGGCGTCTTTTGTCGTGGTCGATTTTTCTAGCAGCTAGCTCCTTACGCTTAACCTTAGCTTCGTTTTCTTTCAGCAAACCCCAAGCACATACCTCGAACCCACTCTTGGTCGTTAGCGGGAGTTTGTTGAGCTTCTTTGTCTTGATCTCGACAAAGAACTCTTCAGCAAACCTGATGGCTTCACGTCGATCTTCAGTTTTGGTACTGCGGCGAAGTATCTTTTTGTCTTCATAAAGACGCACGTAGTAATACGGCGAAGCTTCCATCTTGTAGATGGTCAGCGTCTTATGTCCTTTTACTTTTTCGACAGACGATGGGATAGGAACAGTGCGCTCACGAAGCGCCACTTTTTGAGACGTTTTAGGTATAGCAACTTTAGCCATACTGGAGTTGTATAGCATTTTCTATACAACTGTCAAGCCTTAAAAACCTAATAAAACAACAAGATAGATAAAAAACTAGGTTTCTACTGCTAATTACGAATGCGCTGCTCTACCAACTGAGCTACGTCGGCTCCAAGCTGCGCATTATAGCAAAAATTACGGCAATGTTTCCCGTGTCGGCGGACCGGACTGAATCAGCCATGCCTGAGCGCCCAAATCCGGTGGTATTAGTTTCGCCGGTAAGCCCAGCGAGCGTGTCTCATCTGAGCCGGGTTCACGCCAGCGGAGGGTGATTTCTGTCTCGACCAGGTTATCGGCAATATCCCAGGTCCAGGAACGCTGCAGCACCATGCCATGAACCTGAAGCTCATCACTACCCGATCCCATGGGTCGCCCAGCCGCCAGCTCGAAGCGTAATGAGGCCAGTTTATCCTCGGCCAACCGGATTGCCGTGTCGTTAAGAACGCTGGCCGACGTCTGAGTGAGCATCCCCATTTGCAGACG
>JACCDN010754384.1_pt1 | contig 19680 bp, 13 predicted proteins | sample 7441691 | NCBI WGS metagenome assembly JACCDN01 (sample SAMN15323439, study PRJNA562643) | freshwater metagenome | isolation source: river surface water | place: USA:Blue River Watershed | collected 2017-08-16 | reverse complement strand
ATTACTCCGGGCTTTGAATTTAAAATTATTGACGCTCTGATCACTAATTTTCATCTTCCAAAATCCACTCTTCTCATGCTTGTCTCGGCTTTTGTGGGTGATCGGGAGTTTACTTTGGACTGTTACAACCAAGCGGTAGAGGCAAAATATCGTTTTTATAGCTTTGGTGATGCCATGTTTATTGAGTAGGTCTCAATCAGGCTGATCACACCCCCAGGCTTGTATTTTTGGGGTTTTTATGCTATTAGTTAATATAATAGTGATTAATTTAATATATACATATGAATAAAAAAATAGCTTGGTTGAGCGGAATTTCTGTCTTGGCCGTAATTGGAATTGCATCCATGGCCCACGCCGTCACAGTAGAGCCTGGTACTAATAAGGTGTCGGTATATTCTTGTACACAGGTGGGAAATGACATTAAAATCCGTCGTTCTTCTTCTGAATCAGAGTATGTGCTCACAAGTACTTGTCGCGATGCTGGCCATGGTATGCGTCAATATTCCATGAGTTGTACCTCAAACAAAGAATATAAGGTTTCTTGGACTGAATGTGGCTCTACACCTCAACCTCAGGTTCCAGATTATATCTTTGAATCATTGAAAGTATCAGCCTTAGGAAATGGCACTGACATGGGATACTTGAAGACTGGTAAGAGTTATTGGGGAATGACTTATGTGACTGTACCTGCAAGTTGGCCTGCCTATAATGTTCAATTGCAAACCAAAAGTAATTTACCAAATGCTAATAATTACACTTATGCATTTGGATGGGCAGACAAAAATGGTAACCCAGGTGTTACTGTAAATGAAAACATGGTCAAACAATTGGTTAAAAATGTTTCATTTAATTCTTCCTTAAATCGTAATTTTTCAATAACAGACGCTAATCGCAACAAAACTCGTACCATTATTGGTTTTGCTCGTAATAATGATGGAGTTTCTCGTGTACCAAACATGCCGGTAGAAGTGGATGACTTTATTGTCATTCATGCATATTTAGAGCCTCTTACAGATAGTGCTGCACCGACTGTGGCTGTAAGTACAAATGTAATCCCTAATTCAGTAATGAGTAATGGCACTTATAAATATCAAGTAAATGTAAATGCCACAGATGCTGATAGTAATATTAAAGGTATTTGGGTAGCGGTGCGTTTGACTGATGGTACTTTGGTTCAAGAATGGTGGGTAGATAACAAAAATGGTTTATCTGGTAGTGAAGCTGGTTTTGGTAGCAAAAATGTTGTGCGTAGCTTAGGTAAAACTGGCCTTAAAGTAGGTGAACATTACAAAGTGTACGCTCGTGCCTATGATATGAAAGGCAATGTGTCTGCTAATGTGACTGCGAGTACTGAATTGTACGTTGCAAATAGTGATAGTGTTGCACCGACCATTGATGCTAATGTAACTTTTGCGAGTGTGTGGGATATTGGTTATAACTCAAAACGTTTTGTGCCAACGGTTTCTGCTTCAGCCAATGACAATGTAAAGGTAACTAAGATTGTGCTCTATCACAACACCACTCAACTAGGTGAAGGATATAATGTGGTTAAAACCTGTGAAAACAGTAATGGTTTAACTAACTGCACTCACACTTTCGGCGCTCTGACTCGTGGTAATTTCTATGCTCAAGCATGGGATGCTTCAGGTAATTCAGTTACTTCAGTAAAGTACGCTTTCTAAAGTCTTAAGAATTAAAAGACTTCTGGGCCTATGCCAGGAGTCTTTTTTTTGATAGTATAACCGCAGGAAATATAGGATATTTATGAAAATCGGAATTGATTGCCGGATGCTTGGCCCAGAGCAGGGTGGTTTGGGACGGTATTTAGAACAGTTGGTATATCGGCTTAGCTTAATTGATCATACTAATGAATATGTTCTTTTTTTACGTACAGTCAATTTTGATGCTGTAAAAATTGCTAATGAACAATTTAAATATAAAAAAATTTTAGCAGATATTTCGTGGTATGGTTGGAAAGAGCAGCTGCATTTTCCTGGTATTATAAAAAAAGCAGGCGTAGATTTGATGCATTTTCCGCATTGGAATTTTCCATTATTGTACGGTGGTCCGTTTGTTGTTACTATTCATGATCTAATCATGTATCATTATCCGCGTGCAGAAGCTACGACTTTGGGTCCGGTTGCGTACTTTGTAAAAGAAAAAGTTTCTAGATTTGTAACAGCTCAATGTATTCGGAGAGCAAAAAAAGTATTAGTTACTAGTGAATTTACTGCCACAGATGTAAAGAAACAATTTAGTATTGCAACAGAAAAAATGATCGTTACTTACCAAGCAGCGGTATTGCTGCTAGAAAATAAACAGACAACATCAAACTTTGCCAAAGTTACTAAACCGTATATTTTATATGTGGGTTCTGCTTATCCGCATAAAAATCTGAATCGTTTAGTAGAAGCTTGGCCTTTGGTTCAGACACAAACAAATCAGCAGTATCAATTAGTTTTAATTGGAAAAGAAAATTTCTTTTATAAAAAATTAAAAGCCAAAATACAAGACCTCGGTCTTAGTGATATTGTGTTCACAGATTTTGTTCAAGATACTGAATTGGGTGAATGGTATGCTAAAGCCAGTCTCTTTGTTTTTCCAAGTTTATATGAAGGCTTTGGATTACCGCCCTTAGAAGCCTGGTCATATAATGTGCCAGTGGCTGCGGCTAAAGCTTCTTGCCTACCTGAGGTTTTGGGCACTGGTGCTCTGTATTTTGACCCTGAGTCTGTGGAAAACATGGCTGACACCTTGGTGCAGGGCTTAACTAACCCCACTCTTCGGGCGCATGTACAGTATGGAGCTAGTATTGAACAGAAAAAATATTCCTGGGAAAACTGTGCGCAAAAAACTTTGGCTGTGTACCAAAATGTGCTATAATAAGCACATTCTTGTGTAATTTTTCATGGCCAGAAATCTTTCAGTTTCAGCCAAAAATAACGCCTCATCTAGGCGTTGTTCGCTTTGTAAAAAAACCGGACATACCAAAACGCAATGTACAGAAATTGAACGCCGGGCAGATAAACGTGCTGGACATATTCCTGTGCATATTTTATCAAGCGCACCAGTAGTATCTCCGCATATTGTAAGAGTAGATCAGACTCATAAAACTGTTTCGCAAGATTTGCCAATTTATTCAGAAAAAGAATCACGCAAAACTAGTCGCAAAGTCATGAGTTGGGCAGAAATGATTAAAAGTAATGAAGATTTTGTACCGTCTAAAAAATCTATCCCTAAAAAAGATACACAGTGGAAAAATAATTTTATTGACCGCGTGGTAAATTCATTAGATGAAACTCAGGCTAATATCAAAGATTGGCGCATGCGTTTTGGATATCGAAAATTTATTGCCACGGCTTTGGTATTAACTTTTTTAATTGGTCTACCATTTCCTGCTTTTTCGTATTATCAAAAATTGCGTACCGACACTGGTGCTTTGGTGGAACAAAGCGTGAATGGATTTTTATCATTACAATCATCTACGGTTGCAGCTTTTGCCGCTAATTTGCCACAAGCAGAACAGGATTTAAATAATGCACTTACTTCGTTTAGTCAGGCACAGGCAATTTTGGAAAAAGAACATCGAGCTCTCGTTTACGTGGCTAGCATTCTTCCTTTTGTGGGAGATAAAGTCACCAGTCGTGGCCATATTTTAACAGCTGGACACGAAGTGGCGGTGGGAAATGCGTATTTAGTCAAAGGTATGTCAGAAGCTTCTGTGTCTTCCACTGAACGAGATTTTTTAGATCGGTTAAATATTTTTAAGGTTCATATGCGTGGTTCAATTCCACATTATGAATCTGCACTGAAAGAATTGGCTGTGGTGGATACCAAAGCTTTGCCAGTAGAATATCAACAATCATTTACTGAGTTTAGAGTTTTATTTGCTGGTCTAGTACAGGATTTGAAAAAAACTAATACAGTATTTAGTGGTTTAGAAACTATGTTAGGCGGGGACCAGCCTCGCCGGTATTTGGTATTATTCCAAAATCAACATGAACTCCGTGCTACAGGCGGATTTATAGGTTCTGTAGCTATTGTAGATGTACAGCGTGGCAAAATTATTAATTTGGAAGTTCCAGAAGGTGGGTCATATGATTTTCAAGGTCAACTAAGTACTTATGTAAAACCACCACTTCCATTGCAAATGGCCAATGCGCGTTGGGAATTTCAAGATGCAAATTGGTTTCCAGATTTCCCTACTTCTGCGCAAAAAGCCGCCTGGTTTTATGAAAAAAGTCGTGGTGCCACAGTAGACGGGGTGATTGCGATTAATGCTTCAGTGTTAGAAGATTTACTAGAAGTAATGGGTCCAATTTCCAATGAACAATATGGCCTAGTTTTGAATGCTTCGGACGCATTAGAAAAATTGCAAACCGTTGTAGAATCAGATGCTGCTCGCGCCACAAATAAACCAAAAGCAATTATTGGTTCTGTGCTTAAACAAATGCTAGAAAATGGTAATGCATTTTCATCAAATAATGCAGCTGGAGTAATGACGGCATTGGCCAAAGCTTTAGAAGAAAAAGAAATTCAAGTATATTTTACTGATGAAAAATTAGAAGAAAAATTTTCTACATTAGGGTGGACTGGTGAAATTAGTGCGGCCAAAGCTTTTCAAGATTATTTAATGGTTGTTAATACAAATATTGGTGGCATGAAATCTGATGCCAGTATTACTGACCAAATTGATCATGAGGCCGTAGTGCAACCAGATGGTACTGTTCTCGACACCATTATTATTCGTCGTAAACATAGTGGGAGTGAAAATGATAAATATAACCGTGCCAATAGCAGTTATTTGCGTGTGTATGTGCCAAAGGGCGCAGAACTAGTGAAAGCTGGTGGATTTATTTATCCAGCTGAAGAATCTTTCAAAGTTCCAGAAAAATGGTATAGTGAAGATAGTGATTTAAAATCCATAGAATTGGAACGCGGAGTCCATGTACAAAGTGGTACTAGAATTACTGAAGAATTTAATCGCACTGTCTTTGGTAATTGGATTACAACTAATCCAGGCGAAGAAACAGAAGTGTGGTTTACTTACAAATTGCCATTTACTGTTAAAGAAACACCATCAACCGGAATTTTAAGTGCGGCCAGTCGTTTGGTGCGAGGAAATGAATCAGCGGAAAGATATAGTTTATTTGTCCAAAAACAATCTGGCACTAACACCACTTTTTCCACGCAAGTAATTTTCCCTGATGGGTATGAGCCAGTGTGGAGAAATCGTGATGATGCAGAACTTGGTACTAACGGCGCCAGTTGGACTGGCCATTTAAACACTGACCAAATTTTTGGAGTAGTGGCTCGTGAAATTTCATCATAATTATATGCCTCGTAAATCTACGAAAAATTTAGAAACTACTGGCAAATCCAAAGCCGCTGATAAAAAAATATCAGAAAATTTGCGCAAGATTTATGAAAATTCGGATGGCAGCATGCCAGACATGTCTACGATGGAGCGCAAGCGTGGTGGTCAAATTTGGCGCGCTCTTTTAAGTCTTGGTGTGCTGGCAGGCTTATTTTTATTGGTTTTTTGGGCTTGGAATACGCAAATAAATCCGCGTTTGAATTTTGCTAATGAGCTGGCCGTTGACCTGACTGGTCCAACTTTAGTAGCACCAGGAGTTACTTCTGAATACACTGTGCGGTATCGTAATCCCGGTAGCAGCGATGTTGAAGCGGCTACTTTGTATTTTGAACATCCAGCTGGTTTTCTAATTCTTTCCAGTTCTAAACCAATGAGTGAGGATGGACAGCAAATTAATATTGGTAATTTAGGTAGTAATGCTAGTGGGGAAGTGAAGATAAGCGGAATTTGGGCAGTGGATTTTAATACAACATCAACCCTAAATGCTCTACTATCATACACTCCAGAAAATTTTAGTTCTGTTTTTGAAAAAAAGAATTCAATTGATGTGGTAGCCAATCAGCAGGCTGTGCAATTTGCGTGGACTGCTCCAGCAACATCAAACATTGGCAAACAAACTTCAGTTGGTTTAACAGTGAAATCTGCTCTGCCGTTTGCACCAAATACGCGGTTGCAAATTACACCTCCAAGTGAATTTACCGTGGCAAGTACTGAACCAAAAAGTGATGAGCTTGGAATAAGTGAATGGAAATTACCAACGAGCACGAATAGTTTTAATGTGACAATAAAAGGCGCGTTTAATAGCTCAAGCACACAACCATTTTTTGCAACTGTTCGCGGATTTGTTTCCACTACGCCAGTTATTTTAGGTAAAAGTGTACAAAGTGCGAGCGGTGTGGTTAAAGAAAGTCCAGCAATACAACTTACTGTTCTCGACCATTCAGATATGGTCTCAGCTGCACCGGGCACGGTTTTACCAATTAAAATTTTGGTAAATAATTTAAGTATTAACGCCTTTAACAATTCGTCAATTACACTTAATATTACTGCGCCAAGTTATCAAAATAAAAGTATTTTAGATTGGCAAAAATTTGTTGATCAAAATGATGGTGCTATAAAAGGCGAACAGCTCAATAAAGATTTACGCCGCGGAATCATTACTTGGACTGGTAAAGAAATCAAACAATTAAATAATTTTGCAATTGGTGCCACTATTCCAATTTCTGTTTCCATTCCAATCAAAAGTGGTGTAGATACTGATCTGAGTAATTTTGCATCAAGTACTATTATGGTCACCGCTGAATGGCGAGATAATGGTTTCTTGGCTGGCATCAGTGACCCAGTGATTATTAATATAATCTCTGACACACAATTATCTGCCAAAGCAGAACGTGCTGAAAATACATATAATGTAACTTGGCTTTTGAAAAATTCATTTCATGAATTAAAAGATGTGCGTGTAGAAGGGGATTTATATGGAAATTTTATTTGGAATGAAAGTTCTGTGGCAGTGCCAACTGGTAAAATTGCTTTTGATTCTAAAACAAAAAAACTAGTCTGGACTATTCCCAAACTAGTTACCAATGTAGACGTGGCTGCGTTAAAATTTCCACTTGTGTTTGAAAAAATTAATCCAACACAAAAAGATCTTTCAAGTGTTATTAAACTCACGGCTGTTGACGTAGAAACAGGGGAGACCATTACTTTGTCTGCACCGGCGATTAAAGCGCAATAAGGTTTATACTAGAGAGTATCTGAATTGATTTGGCGACGTACGACTGTTTCCTCCAATTCTCTAGGATCGGTTAAGAAAGTTCTTACTTCAACTCCACCTTTAAGGAAAGCTTTGCGAGCCGCGCGTGGCATTAGAGTAAGTTCTTGAGCTTCTTCCAATTGAGCAGTAAATTTGTCTTCGTAAACTTTGATACTTTCAACGTGTTTTGCATAAGCGTCCGAGGTACCTTTAAAGGCTTCTTTTGGTATATAAGATCCCCAGCGATTGAATCCATTAACTATTGAACCGAGACGTTTCGCAAATTCTGGACCTTTCTCATCAGCTGGATTAAACATATGAACCATTAGGTGTTCAGGTCCTTCATCGGCATCAGGATTTTTTTCTCCGGAAATTGTATCATAATCCAGGGGTGGGTGTACGTATTCAAGTTCGTGAAAATCAAAGTCATCTCCCTTTATATAAATTCTGTTCAATCCTACTCGATTCCAAAATTGTTCAGAAGTCCAAGTGCATTCACCAGCTACGCCGATAATTTTGCTGTTCTTATTTTTAGCGTCATTTAAAATGAATTCAAGGGCTTTAATATAGGCCTCTCGGGCAAGACCATATTTTCTCATGTTTTCTTTTGTGACTGCATAGCCTAATAAAAAAACATCTTCTCCGGTTGCTTGGCCATTTTGATCCCTTAAATCCGCAAGAACGCCGCTTAACGCCGAAACCACTTCACTGCCTTCCTTAATAACAAAATATTGTGTATTTCTCAAGCATTCCACACCGTAACTCTTACCAACTGTGCAATCTTGAACGCTCTCAAAGGTTTGCATGTCTTCTGGTTTAAAAGTTTGTTCCATCAATGTATAGAGTGATTTAAGATTGGGATCTTCTGGTCCTTCTACCATCTCTACAGTAAAATTTTTAGTTTCTTTGCCTTCAGTAATCTGCAGATGTTCTACTCCGTCTGCTGTTTTTACTCTTTTTATTTCAAAGCCTTTAGCTTGATCTTGGGTGCGATCTTTTAATCTTTTGAGAATATCCCCGTCTTTGGGGGGTTCAAAACTTTTTAGCTCTGGTTTTTTGTAGGTTTTAAAAGAAGAATCTACTGAATCTGCAATATGCTCTGAAGGCACCGATTCCGTTTCTTTGGTCATAAAGAAGGATTAGGTAAATAGTGCTCCCGCTAGGAATCGAACCTAGATCAACAGCTTCGAAGGCTGCTGTGCTATCCGTTGCACCACAGGAGCGTAACCAATGCATTCTATTAAAAAACAGCTCATTTGTAAAGCTGTTTTTTATGGTGGGCCGGCTGGGGATCGAACCCAGGACCTTGGGATTAAGAGTCCCCTGCTCTACCAGCTGAGCTACCGGCCCGTATAAATTGTTTTAACCGATTGGATCGTTTTCTTTCCGCTCAATAATGGCCACTTTTGGACCTTTCCAAGCTTTTAAGCGGAGAGCGGCTTCGGCTGCTTCTGTTTGTGCTTCTTGTTTGCTTGTTCCCAAACCTTCAGCGACTTTTTCTTTGCCAAGATATACACCAACCACAAAATTCTTTTCATGGTCAGGACCTTCTTCTTTGAGCACGCGGTAGGTAGGTGTTACTCCAACAATTTCCTGTGCTGATTCTTGAAAACGAGATTTAGGATCCATCCATAAACCAAGTTCAAGTACTTCAGGTAATTTGGAAATTACCCAACGTGTGACAAATTGTTTGGCCATGTCCCAACCTTGGTCTAAATATACTGCACCAATGACTGCTTCCAAAGCATTGGCTAAAATATAGCCACGAGCTTTGGTGTTAGCGTCTTTGGATTCGCCATGAGAAAGGAAAAGATATGGTTCAAGACCAATGTCTTCGGCCACAGTAGCACACATGTTGGCATTTACCAAAGCTGCGCGCCAGTTAGTAAGTTCACCCTCTGGGTTCAGGTAATTGTGGAACAAAAATTCAGTCACGACCAATTCTAGCACAGCATCGCCCAAAAATTCCAGTCTTTCATTGTGGGCAAGTGGAAAAGCGCGATTTTCATTTAAAAAAGACCGGTGCACCAAGGCCTGTACCAACATGTCAGGATTATTAAAAGTAATCCCGATTCTCTCCTCAAGAGCAGTAAATTTTTTTTCTGCGTAATCTGGTACTGGCATATTAGGCTTGGGTTTCTGTTTCTGATTGAGGTGCAGCTTTGGCAACTGGCATGGCACTATACATGGCGCCTAAAATTCCATTCACAAATTTACCAGATGAAGGGCCACCGTATGATTTAGCCAATTCAATGGCTTCATTAATCGCAACTTTCGGTGGAATATTTTGCGTGAATTTAAGTTCGTATACACCAAGGCGAAGAATATTACGATCAACAATTGACATGTCGTTTAAACGCCAGTTAGGCGCAAACGCAGTTAATTCAGCGTCAATCTTTTCAACATTGTCTACAACGCCAAGAACAGTGTCATTAACATACTCAGCAGTTTCTTCAATACCTGCGCCAAATTCACTGGTGACTTGTTCAATAATCGCGGGCATGGCTGCACTTGGTCTGCCTTTGAAATCCCATTGGTATAGGGATTGCATAATAACTGACCGCGCAACATGCCGTTTGGACATATTACTTGGTTTTGCGAGCAGCGCGTTTAGCTGAACTGTTGCTCTTAGCAGTAGCGCGGTGAGCAGAAGTTTTACGCTTGGTTACAGTCTTAGATTTCTTAGTTTGTGCAGTTACAGTGGAAGCTTTAATACTGCGACCACGGTATATACCGTTTTTAGCAGCGCGGTGAGGAAGGTGAGCGTGTCCGTCTGCATCAACCTGAACCGTGATTGGTTTAAGGGCAAAGTGAGCAGCGCGTTCGCGTTTAGAGCGATTGGTGCGTTGTTTTGATGGTAAACCCATACAAGTGCGTGAGAAATAAATAAAATTCCTAAGGGAAATTACCCACAGTATATCTTAGGCTTAAGAAAAAATCAAGTCTTTTGTCCCTTGGGTAGCCTGGGTAGCGCAAAGTCTAATTTTGGGTTATGCTATACCCATGAATACAAGCTTTTTACAGTCAGAGGAATGGGGCCACTTTCAAGAGCAAACTGGGGTAAAAACCAGATTTTTGGCTTTATCCCAAGGTAAGGTCCTGGTATTGGTTCACACTACTCCACTAGGTGATTTTTGGTATATCCCACATGCTGAATTGTCCTTGGAAACTTGCATGGAAATAAAGGCTTTGGCTAAGGCAGATAAAAGGGTCTTATTTATTCGGCTTGAACCATATGCGTCATTACCGCAATTACCAGTGGGTGCGTGTAAGGTTAAAAATCGTCAGCCAGCAGAAACAGTTCTTTTAGACCTTGGGAAACCGGTAACTGATATTTTTGCGTCCATGCACCAAAAAACCAGATACAGTATTCGTCAAGCAGAAACTAAAAATTTACACGTATCATGGGAAAAAAATACAGAAGTTTTTCATGAATTAATGAAAGAAACTGCGACCCGAGATAATTTTGCTCCACACCCGCGTGAATATTATGACAAAATGGTAAACTGTCCTTTGGTGGAACAAGTAACAGTATATTTAGAAAATAAAGCTTTGGCTTCAGCCATATTTGTAGGATTTGAAAAAACATACACATATTTACATAGTGCTTCTAGTAGTGAACATCGTGATGCCATGGCTTCATATTTAATTCAATGGCAGGCAATTCAACGTGCCAGAGAAAAAGGTTATGAAGTGTATGATTTCTGGGGAGTGGCTCCAGAAGGAGATGAAAATCATTCACTCTCTGGTGTAACTCGTTTTAAAATTAGATTTGGTGGTACGCGTTATAAGTTTGGACAAGCTTTTGAAATTCCTGTGCAAGCATTTAAATATAAAATATTTAATTTTTTAAAAAAGATTAAACTGTGAATATTATTGCTGGTGTAATTAATGTATCTGTGGCCGCTGAGGCGCTTCGCGAAGGCCAAACTGTTGCGTATCCAACTGAAACCAGTTATGGATTTGGTTGTGATGCAACTAATCAGGAAGCAGTAAATAAAATTTTTCAAATTAAAGGACGAGAAGCAGGAAAACCAATGTTAGTGGTAGTGGCAGAATTAGAACAAATCAGACCGTACATTGTTTGGGATGAACGATTAGAATTAATTAATAAAAAATATTGGCCTGGCCCACTAACCGTAATAGTGCAAGCTTCATCTTCCACAGCTTTGGCTGATGGTGTGGTTAGTATTGATGGTTGGTTGGCTTTTAGAGTCACCAGTCATCCTATTGCTCGGGAATTGGCTGAATCATTGGGTAAACCGCTAGTATCTACTTCTGCTAATGAAGCTGGTAAACCACCAATGTATTCGGCGCAGGAAATAATTACGGTGTTTGAGGCAAAAAGCGCGCAACCTGATATACTCATTGACGTAGGTAATTTGCCAGAAGTTTTACCATCAACCATTATTAAATTAGTACTTGGTAACATTGAAATTGTTCGCCAAGGTGCTGTAACTGTGAAATTATGAACTCTTGTCGTGCCTTTGGTTTATTTGCGATTTTTTTAGCCATTGGTTTGGTAAGTATTGTTAAGGCTGAACCAAGTACAACGCCTGAAGTTTTTACATTTACAGATGCAGAGCCAACTGTCCTTGCGCGAGTTAAACCACCAAAACAAGCGGCCAAAGGAATTTATTTAACTGCTTCTTCGGTGGCTAATTCTGCAAAAGTAGAAGCCATGATTAACTTGATTGACTCAACAGAATTAAATGCTGTAGTTATTGATACCAAAGATTATACGGGAAAAATTTTGTACGATACTAAAGTGCCTTTAGCTGTGGAATTGAAAACCGCGAATCCTGTAATGAAAGATTTGCCAGGGATTATTAAAAAATTCCATGATAAGAATATTTATGTAATTGCGCGTCAAACCGTGTTTCAAGACCCGGCGTTGGCAAATGCTAAAACAAATTTAGCAATTAAATCTAAAAAAGGGGGATTGTGGCGCGATAATTTAGGGCTAGCTTGGTTAGACCCAACTAAGCGTGAAATTTGGGATTATAATGTGGCGATTGCTAAAGAGTCTATCGCTCTTGGTTTTGATGAGATCAATTTTGATTATGTGCGTTTTCCCACTGATGGTGATTTAAGTACTGCAGTTTTTTCTACCACCACCAAACATCGCTACGATAATATGGCTGCGTTTTATAAATATCTTTCTGATCAATTAATTAATGAGCCAGCATATATTTCTGTAGACTTTTTTGGCTTTGTCATGGAACGTCATGATGGTATGTCCATTGGTCAGCGTTTAGTAGATGCCAATCAAGTGATGGATTATATTTCTCCAATGATGTATCCATCGCATTATCCAAAAGGATATTTGGGTTTTGAAAATCCCGCTGCATATCCTGGACAAGTAATTAACAATGGCATGAAACAGGGGGCTAAGTATTTTAGCACTTCTACTCGCGCGGAAGTTCGTCCATGGCTCCAAGCCTTTCATATTGGTGCGCGTTATGATGCCAGTAAAATTCGTGCGCAAATTGATGCTGTGGAAAAATATCCAAATGGTGGCTGGCTGCTTTGGAATGCAAGTAATAATTATTCGAGTGCTGGATTAAAGAAACAAAATTAAAATACATGAGTTACTCTGACCTTTTCAAACCTTCGCACCTAAAACAGCTTTGTATTGATGCTGGATTTGAGCCAACTAAACAGTATGGGCAGAATTATTTGATTTCTGATCGGCCAATTAGGGAAATGATGGAAGCGGCCAAGATTTCTCCTGAAGATACGGTAGTGGAAATTGGTCCAGGTTTTGGTGTGCTCACCATGGCTTTGGCAGAAAATGCCAAAGAAGTAATTAGTTTTGAAATTGAACAACAGCTCAGAGATTATTGGCAGGGACAAAGTATTGAATACAAAAATGTTTCAATTGTGTGGGGTAATGCACTTAAAGAATTACCTGCCAAAGTAAAGGTGTTAAAAAAATATAAAATTGTGGCTAACTTGCCTTATCAAATTACGGCTCGCGCCATTAGAACTTTTTTTGAACTAGATCCTTTGCCAGAGCAAATTGTAGTTATGGTTCAGCGCGAAGTAGCTGATCGTTTGTGTGCTCCGCTTGGTGAAAAGACTAAATATACCAGTGTTTCTGATGCTAGTAGTCTTACCGTGCTAACACATTATTTTGGTGACCCAAAATTTGTCACACCAGTACCTCGTGGTTCTTTTTGGCCCAGCCCAAAAGTAGATTCAGCTGTGGTTTCAATTAGTAATATAAAATCTCGGCCACAAGCTGATGCATTTATGCGTATGGTTCACGCAGCTTTTGCGCATAAACGAAAAAAAATGGTGAACACAATTGCTACTCAGCTTTCTGTGCCTTCTGAGACCGTGGCCAAAGCCATGGAAATGGCTAAAATTAATCCTAATGCGCGCGCTGAATCACTGATAATGCGTGAATGGGAAGAATTATTCGTAATTTTAGCGCCAGAGCTCAAATAATTATCCACTTTACCTTCTCAAAGATTTGGAGCTATTGGTTTTTCTTGCTATAATCCCTGCATATTAATATTGTTGGCTATGTCGCCAACCGGCATGCATTTATCAGGATTTAGCCGTGAGCAAAAGACAGGTTTTGTCTTTATGCTCATTTTTGCGATTATGACGATTGGGCTTGGTGCATTACAACTTCGCAACACTGTGTATGGTCCATTTGTTATTAAACCAAGTGAAACACCTTCATTATCACGATTAGTGACAACTGATGAAGCACGATTAAAAAGTATTGATACTGATCATGATGGTTTAAATGATTTTGAAGAATTGAATCAATATACTACTAGTCCTTATTTGCCTGATACTGATTCAGATTCAATTAATGATAAAACAGAAATTGACCAAGGTACTGACCCGCTTTGTCCAGAAGGAGACCAATGTGCTACAAGTGCCGCAACTGGTGTGACTGCCACGTCATCTTTATCTTCAGCCCTACTTGGCGATGGTTTTAATGCTATGGATGCTTTGACTAACACAGTAAATCAAATTAATAGCTTACCAACTACAGCTTCTAGTACTGCGCCTACAAGCGGAACAGATAGTGAAAAGTTTGATTTAGAAGCTGTTATTAGTGACCCAACTCAATTGCGCGCTTTAATTTTGAGTACTGGTAAAATTGATTCCAAAACATTAGAGGGCATTGATAATGCAACTTTGCAAAAAATGGCCCGGAACTTATTTATGAATGCTTCGAGCACTACCCCTTAATTGTTTATGGCTTTTTTTTCAAAGCACCGTTCACGACTTAGTCAATCATTACTTATTTTTTTGGCACTTACCCAATTAGTATTTTTATTTGTGCCAAATGTGGCCAATGCGCAATTGGTGGTAAGTAATCCAACTGCTGATGCTACTTTTAACGTTAAGTGGTCTCGCGAAGTAACTGAACAAACCTTGTTAGCCAGTGCCATGGGTAGTTTGCTCAACGGTTTTTCGTATTTCATGCGTAAAATTGCCTATGATGCGGCTGTGTATTTGGGCTCAGGTGGTAAAGGACAAGGAGCTTTGATTTATCAGCAAGGTGGAGCGGGTTATTTTAAAAGTGTTGGTCTTGATAGTGTAGCCAGTGCCGTAGATGAATTAGGTAGTCCGTTCGGTATTAAAAGTTTATGTAATCCAAATAATCCTTTGGACGCTTCACTTAAATTAGAAGCATCAATTAAAGTAAGTCTTAGAAAATTGTACATTACTCCAGAAGGTCCACCAGAACCTAACTGTAAATGGTCAACCATTGAAAATGCCATTGATACAGCTACAGCGGCCGCTGGCACTGCTGCAAAGTTAGATGGCTATGATGTGGCGGCTTTTGCCATGGCTAATTCACTTAAAATTGATGAAACTGATATTGGTAAAGTATTTACCATGGTGGCTACTGTAGAACAACAACAAGCCAAATCTTTAACAGCAGCGCAAGCAGATTTAATTTCTGGAAATGGATACAAACCAGTAGTTGACCCGATTTCAGGTAAGATTAAAACACCGGCACAAATTGTTGGAGAAGAATCCAAAGCCTTAACAGTAAAAAATACTCAAGGTAATGTTAACCAGCAAATTGCTGGTCTTTATGGTTCAAATTTACTATCAGTAATTCCTAGCGCTGCTAGTTTGTTTATTAATACTTTTGCTTCACAGCTCATGGATACTGTGCTGTCTGGTGGTTTATTTCCAGATGATAGTTCAGGTGGAGGGGGTACTGCTGGTGGTGCTGCCAGTGTACTTAATGAATTTGCTGGTGTAGTTAATCGGAATCGTGAAATTGCGCAAAACGCGTTTAATTATTTCTTTACAACCATTCCTGAGCAACAACAAACCGTGTATCCATTGGTGGAAGAATTTACATCTTGTCCAGAAAATCCTGGATTAAATCACTGTGTCATGGACGCAGGTTTGGCCAGAGGATTAAAAGATTATAAACTTAAACCGCTCACCATTGCGCAGGCCTTAGATCCAAAAAATAATGTTTTGCATGGCAACTGGCCGCTGATTGGCCCATCTCGGGAAATTGATAATGTTCTTGACCCAAAGAGTGGTAAAAAATGTTTCCAAGAAAAATATTGTTATTCAAATTTACAAAAACTTCGCAAAGTGCGTATTTTGCCGCTTGGTTTTGAAATTGCTGCACTCAAAGCTGATCCAGATCACCCAGAAAATTGGACTTTGGAAAAAGTAGTCAAAGGTTTTGATGATTGTAATTATAGTGTTAATAAGGATGGTGTGGCCGATGCACAACATCCATTCTGTCATTTAATTGATCCAAATTGGGTGATTCGTTTACCAGAACCTCGTTGTGAAGCCAAAGTATATACTACAGCTTTGGTATCTGACCAAAATAATTTGCGTACCAATGAGTGTGCAGATATCTCTACTTGTATTGCAGAAGATGGTACTGGTAAATGTATTGGCGCGTATGGATATTGTTTACGTGAAAAAAATACTTGGAAAATTCCTGGAAAAAGTTGTTCGCCACAATTTAACACTTGTAAGACCTATGTAAAATCTGGAACCAACCAAGCAGTTGGTTATCTTTCTCGGACTTTGGATGTTGGTCAGTGCAATGCTCAATCTGTGGGTTGTCGTACTTATTCAGTTAAACCATTGGCTACTGGTGGTTGGGTAAATAGTAGCCAAATTCCAACTCCAGATGAAATTAGAGCTGGAAAAAATCCAACAATTAATTTTAATGGCACAATTAAAGCACAGTCATGCCCAATAAACATGGAGGGTTGTAGCGCACTATATCGGGTAAATGGTAATGGTACTCGTGGTGAATTAGAATATGTAAAAAAAGCACCAATCAATTTATTTGAATCTTGTTATTTGGTAACCAATCCAGCTACGGGTCAAAAAGTGTGGCCAGAAACTGATGGGGAAGTAGCTTCTTTATCTACTCGTCCTGAATCTAAGCTTTGTGCTCCGTTTGCGCCAGCTTGTACCAGAGAAGAAACTGGTTGTGAAGCTTATAAACCTGCTGATGGTGGTGACATGGTTACAGGTGTGGTTGGTACAAATCAATGTAATGCGAGTTGTGTTGGCTATGATACTTTTAAACAAGAGCAGCCAACTGACCGCGGTGCATTTGAACCGGAAGTTTTCCCAATGCACTTTATTCCAAGTACTGCTAAATCATGTACTCCTGCTGAAGAAGGTTGTAGTGAATTTACTAATATTGATAAAGCTAAGTCTGGTGGTGAAAGTTTAGAGTATTATACTGATTTACAATATTGTGAATTACCAAATGAAACTAATCAAAAAACATATTACACTTGGGAAGGTACAGTAAATCAGGGATATGTTTTGCGTACCCACGCGCTTCGACCTGTCTCTAGTGAAGCTACTGATCGGTATAGTGAAATTATTACTAATGATATTAATTTGCCAGTTGGTTCTCCTGCGTACAATGAATACGATACTGAAACTCTGAAAAAATATTTTGCTGAATGTAGTCAAACTTCTTATGAAGCAGCTTTGGCTAATCCATATGGAAGTAACGTGGCCAAACCAGATTGCCGGGCTTTTTATGATGCACAGGGTAAAATTTATTATCGATTGTTAGAAAAAACTGTCAATGTTTCATCTGCTTGCCATCCATTACGCAAAACTGAAAGTTTCTTAAAAGCCGCACCAACCAATGTTAATACACAAATTTTGTGTACTGCTAAAGGGGGTAAATGGGACGAAACAACTAATAATTGTCAGGTTTGTTACAATGGTGGTATTTATCAAAATGGTTCTTGCGTATATTACACAACCAGTTTACCAAATGAAGCCAAAGCTTGTGCGCCTGCGGCCGTAGGCTGTCGTGCTTATTCTGGTAAAGGTGCAAATAATAAATTTTCACTTTTGGAAATGAAGTTTGAACCTGTGCTTAGTGCAGCTGAACCTTTGGTTGCTGCCAAAACAGGATGGAACACCGGCCAAATTCGTCCAGAGTCTGTGACTGTGGGTCAGTACTCATTGGAATTATCTACGGTTACGGCTGTATATCAATTTGCCACTGGCACTTTGGAAAATAATAAGTTCTATGAATTAGAATTCTGGGCTCGTGGTAATCCTCAAAATTTACAAATTTATTTTGATGATAAATTGGGTGGATTTAGTAAAACAGTTGGTGAATTTACCATTAATCCTGTTACTAATCAAACAACCAAAGTACCAATTAGCACTACTTGGCAAGCATATCGTTTAGGACCAGTCCAATTTAGTGGTGATCCAACTCACACCAATCGTTTAATAATTCGATCAAATTCAAGTAGTCCTTACTATCTTGATAATTTCCGTTTATCAGTGATCACTGATAAACAATATTTAATTAAAAATTCTTGGAAAGTTCAGAGAACTGTAAATGGTAAAACAATTTTTGCTGATGCTCCAGAAGCTTGTGATGCAGATCCTGTTGATGGGTTCCCTGGCGCAGCTTTGGGTTGTCGCGCTTATACTGATAGTTTGGGTCGTTCAGAATACACTACTGGCTTTGATCGATTATGTCGTTCTGAGGCTGTGGGTTGTACTGCTTTCACTGACAGTAACAATACTGTGTCTACCAAAGATGCCATGGCCTTTAATTTGTGGTGTACTGGCACACAAAATACTACCTGTAGTCTAAAAGTTTCCATACAAGGAAATCCAACTGACCCTAAAGCAGGGGAAATTGGTACTTGTACTGTGCCTGCTGGTCAAACTGGTTGTTATGTAAAACGGGCAACAATTAGTGCGCCCCTCACTGTGGCTCTAATTCCAAATTCAGCCATTACTCAGTCAACGGTTATTGTGCCGGCTGATACCACTAGTACCATGTATTTGTCACTACGTCAGGAATTTAAATGTGAAAATCGTTTTATTGGTTGTCAGAAAGTAGCTTTGGAAGATCAGGTGTTGGCCACAAGCACTGGTAATGCTGGTTTTAAATTCCCAACTTCTTCCCAAAGCATGGTGCTAAATAACCCAGATAAATACGATCAAATTTTGTGTAGCACTTCTGAAGCGGGTTGTGGAGAATATAAATCTGGTGACTCTGTCTCTTATTTCAAGGATCCGGCTTTGATTGGTAATAAAATTTGTGAGTATAAAGAAAATGTCACGGTTACAAATTCTCCAACTGGTGCCACTGTGGTTTCTGGTTGGTTCCAAAAAGGTGTGGGGCGTTGTTCAAACAATACTCAAGTTTTATGTAAAGAAAAAACTGACTGTGGTACTGGCGCAAATGTGTCTTGTGTGGACATTGGTGCTGTAGCTTGTTATGACAACTTCTTTAATAATGGTGAGTATGGTATTTGGTCTAATAAATCTACTGGATATAAAGGATATGTAGGAACCTGTCCATTAGAACAGTCTCAATGTACTGAACTTCGTGACCCGACTGATACTTCTGATTCTACCAATGTAGAAGGTAATACTGGTCTTGGTAAATCATATTATGTGATTTTTGATGATGCAATTAAACGCGCCGCCGCTGAGTGTGATGGTAAGGCTGGGCTTAAGGCTGGTTGTGTTCTCTTTGATCAAACAGAAAATCCAGCTAAATTATATGATTCAGTGGCTACTGCGGCTGCTTCTGCCGCTGCAACTCCAAAATATAGTCAGGTTACTCCGGTGGCTGGCACAAATAAAGACACTAATATTTTACTTAAAGTGGTGCAAGACAGACAGTGTTCAGAATGGCTTACTTGTAAAACTTATGCAACCGTAGAAGTAAATGGTCAGAAGCGTAAGATCTGTTACGAGTATAAGGGTTGCAGACAATTAAATGGTAATTTGGAATGTGGTGAATGGACCAATGATTCAGAAACCGCAGCTGTTTTACAAGAATCCACTTATACTAGTCGCACAACTTCTTGGTTTGGTGAAGATTATTCTGGATATTCTTTGTATAAGAAATTCCCAATTAGTGAAATGGTTTCCATTTTCTTTGATAATGATCCAAATGCTTACATTGGGTTTGAAGCTAAAAATGCCAAGTCTGATTGTACTAATAAAACTGACTTTGTAAATCGTTGTGGTTCAGGAAATAATACAGGCGGTGTGTGTTATAAAGAAAAATGTATTT
>JACCDN010278856.1_pt1 | contig 19685 bp, 15 predicted proteins | sample 7441691 | NCBI WGS metagenome assembly JACCDN01 (sample SAMN15323439, study PRJNA562643) | freshwater metagenome | isolation source: river surface water | place: USA:Blue River Watershed | collected 2017-08-16 | reverse complement strand
GCTTTTTAATTGTAAATTTTATGGGTCTTAAGAGAAATTTGAGATTGGCTGTAAAACCAATATAGGTTTTGCTGGGATATGAAAGTGATTTATAAAATAAACGTAAAACATAATACATGAGATGGTGCGGGTTACTACCACAAGCGCTTTTTGGCAAAGGCGCTACCAGAAACAGATTTTAGATATTTTTCAAAGCCAACCGAAGCTCGAAGAGCGTAGGTTGGCGTCCCCAAGGGGATTCGAACCCCTGTTTTCGCCGTGAAAGGGCGACGTCCTAGGCCGAGCTAGACGATGGGGACATAATGGTGAGTCGTGCTGGGATCGAACCAGCGACCCACAGCTTAAAAGGCTGTTGCTCTACCGACTGAGCTAGCGGCTCTTTAGAATTTTCAAGGAAGAATTAACGGTAGGTATAAGGTATAAATGACACGCTCATTTGTCAAGAAAAGTTCGCAAAATAGGTGAAAATCTTTTGTGCGACCGCACAATAGATCCACAGACCTAAGATATCCATGAGCGTAGCCAACACCGGACCCGCCGCATAAGCAGGATCCACGTTTATTCTTCGCAAGAAAACAGGGATTGTACTACCGATAACCATCGACACTACAACCACTGCAGCAACTGCTGTAGCAATGGTCACACTACCAAGCACACTACCACTGGTAATATAAGCGCGCACAAACGCAGTTACAGCCAATAAAAGGCCCAGTAATGCTGCAAGCGTAAATTCTCTTTTATAAAAACGGCTCATATTTGCTTGCGTAATTTCTCCGCACGCCATCCCTTGAATCACCACTGCTGATGTTTGGCTACCCGCATTACCACCAGTACTTGTCAACATAGTAATAAAACGGACCAATAAGCCGCCCGCCATCGTTGAAAGCAGCACTTCGTTTGAAGCAATAATCATACTCGAAAGTGATTGCGCTAACATAAGCGCCATTAAAATATAGCCACGCTGATATAACAAACGCATGAATGAAGCATCAAAGTAAGTCCCTTTAACAGGGGCCATTGCAGACATACGGTAAACGTCTTCTGCCGATTCTTCTTCAATAACATCAACCAACGTGGAGCTGGTAACAACACCCAAGAAGAAGTTATTTTTACCAACTACCGGAATAATAGACAGATTGTAATGGACCATCATTTGAGCCACCGCTTCTTGATCTTGTTCCGCATGAGCAATTAATTCATTAGGACGCATAAACGTACTGATGCGTGTTTGCGGCTTTTGTAAGACTAAATCTTCAAGAAAGATATACCCTACTAATCTTTTTTCTTGGTCAACCACAAACATCTTACGATGTAAATCGTGCGGGAGTTCAAGGCGTTGTAAGAGCTGAATACTTTTGTGCACCGTAAAATCATCAATAAGCGGTAACACGTCAGTATCCATAATGCCACCCGCAGAGTCAGGATTAAACTGCAAGAGAGCTAATACTTTTTCCCGGTCATTTTTGTGGAGCAAATTTAAATAAGTTTTTAAATCGCTGTCTGACAAGTTCTCAAACAAGTCAGTCAGTTCATCAGCAGAAAGACACGAAAGTGCGTCTATTTTTTGAGTATCGCCTAAGCAACCTAGGGCGAGCGCTTGCATGGGTTCAGAGAATTCTCTAAAAACCTGGCACGCACTAGAAGAAGGTAATGCTATAAATAATTTTTTCGTTTGTTCTTCTGGTAGTTCAGACAAAAACGAAGCAATATCAGCTGGATGAACTTTGAGAAATTCTTCCCATAATGAAAGGCCTAAGTCACTTTTACGCTCAATTACCTCGTGCAGGTTATTTTTTATCTCTTTAAACAGTTTTTCTGGAACCATGAACGCCCTTTTTGATTTGACTTTTAGCCGTTCCCCCTCATATTCTGGAGAATACGCAAAATTAGAACACAGTTCAACCTCAACCTGAAAAAACCTTTATGAATCCCTCAATAAACAAGCACAGCTTCACTGTTTGCCCAGAAGATACCAATAAACGTCTTGACCATTTTCTTGCCACGCATGTTCCTGATTATTCTCGGAGCGCGCTTGGCAGTTTTATTAAAGATGGCAAAGTTCGCATTAATAATAAAACGATCACCAAAGCAGGCTACGCAATTACCACTGGTGATACTATTGTGCTCACAATTCCACAAGTACATCAGTTTTCTTTATCCGCTACACGCGCACAGACGCTTGATATACCCATTATTGTCAAAACGGACGACTTTTTAATCGTCAATAAACCTGCCGGTCTTATCACCCACCCGACAAGTCCTACCAAACAAGAAGCATCCGTGAGTGGTTGGGCACAGGCACTGTTTCCAGAAATTGCCAAAGTGGGCGATCCAGAACGTCCTGGTATTGTGCATCGTCTTGATACACACACAACAGGGCTGTTACTTATTGCACGTACATCACACGCGTACGATGCGTTTACTGCCATGTTTAAAGATCGCACCATTACTAAAAAGTATCTTGCGTTAGTAGAAGGTCAGCCAGAACCATCAGGCAAGATCACCATCCCACTTTTACGTCACCCCACACTACGTAATACCATAACAACAAGTATGCATGGTAGACCGGCAACTACGTTGTTTACCGTACAAGAATATTTTAAAGATAGCGCACTGCTTGAAGTAGAGTTAATCACAGGCCGCACACACCAAATACGAGTGCATTGTAAGGCAATTAAACATCCGCTCATTGGCGACACAGTCTATAATAAGAAATCTCATCTTATTGCGCGCCAAGCATTACATGCCTACTCTATAGCATTTACGTACCAGGGTATTGATTATGCATATACTGCACCATTACCAGCCGATATGGCCGATCTGATTGTACAACTGCGTAATAAAACAGCGTAGTTGATTTTTAAAAAAAATTTGCATACATTCAGCGGTGGCTAAGAAGGAACTGTGGTAATGAAGCACCCGATTTTTTCAAAAGCCTCTTTTTTTTACTCCACATTCTACCACAAAAATCAATCCGATTTTTCTAAGGAGCGCGTATGAAATTGGCCACTCTCTTGTTTACCGCCTGTCTTACTTTAAGCACTTCCACACTTCTTATCTCTAAAACATCAGTGCCTGAAGATCTGCAGGCTCCCAAAAGTTTTATGGCCTATGTCATTGATGTATACGATGGCGACACCTGCACGGTAGAAATATGTGTATGGGGAGAAAAGAAACAAGCTCTTTTTGTACGAGAAACTGTTCGTTTTTATGGTATTGATGCTCCTGAACTACGCACCAAAGATCTTGACGAAAAGCAACGTGGTTATACCGCAAAGCAGTTTGTTGTTGATCGTATTGCAAACAAAGTAGTTCGTGTAGAAATGATAAGTAGAGAAAAGTTTGGTCGTTATATGGCAAACATCTTTTATACTGACGCTGATGGTAAAGAAGTGAATCTTAATGACGAACTGATCAGTGCCGGACATGCTGTGGCGTATTTTGGCGGACACCGATCAGTTGATAATAAAACAGATGATCTTGAAAATTAAACAACTAACGCTTAATTAATGATTAATTATCCCGAAATCTATTAGCAGAAGATGGTTTAATATTTTCTTTATTTGCCCTTGCCAATTCTCGAGCTAATCGTCGTTCTTCTCTTAATGCTCGTTCCTCTTGAAAAAGTCTTTCTATTGCTTGCATTGATTCTATTTCCAGAATCAATTCTTGCTCCATAACAGCTCTTACATCTCGACTTTCTTGATATAATGCCTCTTGCATTTCAATCATATTTCTACCTTCGTTATTACGTAATTCCATATCAATACGATAACTACAAGAAAGATGATACATTGCAGAATGACGATCATTAAGAACACACAACATCACTGCAGTATTGCCATCATTATCTTGGGCATTAACAGCAACATCATCACGCGCAAGAAACAAATCCATTATTTCAATAGTATGATAAGGAGCAAATGCTGTTAACATAAAAGCTGTTCTACCCTGATGATTCCGTACATTAGGATCTACTGACGGATCCGCTAACAAACAAGCAACTGCATCCACATCCCCATTAAGCACTGCTTGTATTAAAGGCGCGTCCTGATAAGCGACAACAACTTCTTCTTGATTTTGTACTGCAGCTGATTGCGCCGCTTGTAACCCCCAACTGCTAATCACGCTAACCAGTAGCAACCCACCTACCAATCTTTTCATCCCCATCTCCCCTTAATAATCGCTACTTACCCTGCCACCATTTTTTTAATCGACTCACCATACTTTCTAATTTTTTATACGGCGCAAGCACACGGTCAAGATCTTGATTATGTAAATTTTCTGCCAAAGAAAACGCACTAACCCCAGAATCATTCACTGCATAGATATCTGCACCTTGCTCAAGCAACTCTTGTATCTTGTCAAAATCCAAAACATCTGCACTAACAGCTTCTATCAATCGATTTCTTAAATAAGCTAATAGTAATTCTAGACTATCTTTATATTCTACATAACGTTGAGCATACTCTAAAACAGTCCCCGTGAAATCATCCCCTATCGTTGCTTGCAGGCTTAAATCTATTTCAGGAACTTGCAGTAGCCTCTGCACTATCTCTCTATTTTCCCTCATTACAGCCGCCATAAGCGACGTAATACCAAAATCCATTTGGATATTAACATCAGCATTATAATCAAGCAGTATGTTTACAAAATTTTGATTATCCATTGCTACCGCTCTCATCAATGGCGTACCGCCATCCCTATCTTGGATATTAACGTTAGTACCATGATCCAACAACATTTTTAGAGCTTCTTCATTATTTGTTGTAACAGCCTGATCTAATGCATTTAAGTGCATTGGAACACCTGCATCTAAAAGCATTTTTACAATATTGTTACGCTTTTTATCCATAGCAATGAACAACAAATTTCCTAATGATAAATCTGCACCAGCATCAATAAGCATCTTTACTATGTCAGTACGTCCCTTCCAGACTGCATAACTTAAAGGAGTTCCAGGCAAAATTATACTTGACCGTTCAGTACTTTGATAGAGTAACTCTTCTAAATACTCATCTTTATCTGCACCTGCTTGTAATAACAATCTGACAATCTCTTTATGGTCAAGATCAATAGCTAAGAATAAAACTGAACGATTTTGGTTAACAACACGGACACGAGAATTAATCTGTTCAAATTTTGCAGGTTCTACAGCGTCTACAAGTACTCTCCCATATATCGCAAGAAGTACTTTTACAAGAGCAATATTATTATTCTTAATAGCCTCTACAAATGAACGCTGTGCCTCTTCTTTTTCTAATGTGTCTACATTATTTTGAGATTCCTGCCTATCATAAGAAAGCATGATATTTTGAATAACTTTTAATAAAACATTGCCCTGTAAATAATCTGGTATTACTACTTTTTTTAGTATTGGCTCTTCTACCAAAAGCTGTAACCCTTTAGCTTCTTTTTTTACACCTATAGAACTTATGAGCAAAAATAATGGTTGATCAACTGGCAAACCAAGTTGTTCTTTAAGATATTTTGTATCTTTTATCACTCCTTCAACTGGCGTCATTACATACTTTATGCATGCATAAAGTAATTGCTCAAAAGAACCTATTGCTGGAATAATTTCATTATATATAAAATATATCTGTTGTTGTTCAGAACTAAGATTATAAGTATACGCAAGAATTTTTTCACCTAATACATATCTTGCTTCTTGGATATTACCATAATCTGTAAGTGGAAAAAAATAATCTATTAAAGCATATGCCTCTATAACATCTTTTATAGGCCAACCTATAAGACATGAATCCCAATCTTTAATAGATACATCTTCATTACCTGCAAGCACAGTAAACAGAGCATAAAAAATAGCTGGGGTTCCTGTTACTAAACTTAAAGATAACTCTTGGCATGCAGGCGCTAATAGATCTTCCGGCAATGTATTACCTGCAAGCGGCTGATGATCATAATGCAACATTGCTCTTATCATGGGGCTTTTTTCTAAAACAAATCGCTCGAAAACATATGTTTCAGAAAAAAATTCTTCTTGCCCATCATTATTCATTCTTTTAAAAGAAACTGTTACAGGATCTTCAAAAAAACATTGCTCAGTTGCATCTTGCGCTGCTTGCTTATTTTGCGCTGCTTGTAATCCCCAACTGCTAATCGCACTAACCAACAGTAACCCGCCTAATAACTTCTTCATCCCCATTTCCCCTTTTTATCTATTCTGTTACATACGGTTCAAGCACATAATCAAGCGCAGCATTATTTTTTTCTCCTGCTTCATCAAACGCACTGCGTCCAACTCTATTAGGTGCATAGATATCAGCACCTTTATCAAGCAAATTTTGGATATTATTTAAATCTAATACGTCCGCGCGAATAGCTTCTATTAATTGATCTCTTAAATATTCAGCATACGCATTATTTAACGTCTCTAAACTTCTTGTATCTCCACGCATTGTATATATGCTTTGTGCGTTATCTATAATAACACGCGGCACATACGGCATAACAACAGCAAGAAACTCTTGTTGTTGCTCGCCTTCAAGTTTTGTCAATATCTGATCAACAAGCGAGCCCAAAGCAATGTCCGCTATTTCGTCTGGTTGAGCATACGCTAAAAGTAATGCTAACACTTCTTTATTAGCTATACGTATATAGCTTGTTATATAACGATCCAAAAAAGAACTGCTATATTGTGTTAGATTTATACGCACCGGAGATGTTCTAAACAGTTCAAGGAACTTTTGTACCTTCTCTGGATTAGAACGATTTCCATAATAGTCTAACAATCCTGCCAGATAATCTCGTTGTCTTTGAGTATCTAAAGCTGCAGGTGGTAGTTGATTGATAACATGCTCATCCATGTGTAAATAGGCATAATGTGAAGCGGTCAGTCCTTGCGCATCCTTTCTATTAGGATAAGCACCCGCCTCAAGTAACACATCAACTACTTGTGCAGAGTTACTTTCTAATTGTGCTGCGAACATAAGAGCTGTTGTACCAAGTGTACTATTATTTTGACCAAACCCATGACCACACTGAATATTAAGATTAGCACCGCGTGCAGCCAACAAATTAATAATTTCCAACTTTAATGCTAAAGGAACTTTGTTAACATCTTTTTCTTGTACAATTTTATGCAAAACCGTTTCTGATTTGTTGGCCTGCATAAACAATTTATTAAGATCAAGAGCACGTGCTCTTGAATCTGGCGATTGCAACAAGAATTTTACCACTTGCCAGTTACCTAACTCTACTTCAGCTTCAAATAAAGCTTGCAACATTTCTTGGGTAACCTCTTTTTTAATAGTTGGTAACGATGGTGTAACCTGCAAGATATGCCCAAACACATTAAACCGATTATTAAAATAAAGAGATGTTTCAACAAACTCGTTCACTTTATGTTGTAAAAGATCATCTGTAAGATCAAGCGTTATTAATTCTTGGTTTTCAACCACAAATGCTCGAATAGGCGATTGCGTTACTATCAGATCTAAAGATGCAAACAGCACTGCATTATTTATACGCTGATTATGCTCGCACAAGCTTTTAACATGTTCAAATAATGCATGCATCAACAACGTTCTACTATCGGTTCCTACAACTGGCATAACTGTATTAATGAGAAAATTCAACTGTTCTTGTTTTGTTTGAAGATACACAAAACGTAATACCGCACGCGCAAGAGTGTTTATTGTTTTTGACGGAGCATTTGGTTTTATTGTTTCACGAGGGTCTAAAAAGTTAGCCAACTTGAGTAACATCAATATATCTTGTAAATCATCTTTCATTGAACTTGGCAACTGTCTTTCTGCATCTGGCAACTTTATATCAGCCATCTTTACTAAAACAGAAAATAAATACCCCGCTTTTTGAACATTTTCTGGAAAATATTCTTGTGGTATAAAAATTTCATTAACAGTTTGCCCCAAATCTTCTTGTACATGACGCAACGTCACAAAATTATTAAGTTGCGATTCTGTATAGACTCCAAGCTGAGCTTTTGCTGTTTTACCTACCCTAATCATAAACACTGTTATCTTTTTTTCAGGTTGCGCTGCTTGTAACCCCCAACTACTGATCACACCAACCAACAGTAACCCGCCTAATAACTTCTTCATCCCCATCTCCCCCATAACAAACTACTTACTTTACTTATTTACCTTGCCACCAGCTTTTTAAGCGATCAGTCCAAGATTTTTGCTGGCCACACGAGTCTTGCAACGTCTTTGTGTACTGCTCATCATTCATGGCAAATTGAGTTAACAGATCAACGGTATGCACAATTGCTTGTCGTTCTTGCATATCGTCAATATCGCTTTCTATAAGCGTGCGATTAATGCTATTCAATAACACTGCAAACATGTTTTTATTAACTGCTTGCATGTACTTGAGCATCATAAAACGCGGGCTACCAAGAGTTAATTGCAAACAAATATCTTTTAGACGTAATAATCTTAAAAACACTGCTTGAGCAAGCGCATCTACCGCTGTTTGATTATCAAACAAGATGGCAAAATTAAAAAGATGCACAAGCGTTTTATAATCTTGAATAGTAGGAACAGGATTCCCTTGAGCTATACGTACAAGTACTTCAAACTGCTGCTGAGTACACGGCACAGACAACTGCGATGCAGCACAGTTATTAGTCATAAGCACAGTCCGCAGTGTCTTAAAAAGAGTAAGATTATCAATAGGATAATCAACCACCGTACTATCTTTAAACGTAACAACCGTAGTCTCTGGTGTTTGCGCTGCTTGTAACCCCCAACTACCGATCATACCAACCAGTAATAACGCACCTAATACTCTCTTCATCCCCATCTCCCCTTATTTTCAATATTTCTAATTGAATTATAATAAATAGAGGTAAAAGGGGTCAACAAAAAGAATGGGGTTTAGTGAACTACTCTTAAAACACGCTTAATATAGGGGACACCTTGAGCTATAACCCTACCAACCAACCCCGTTGATTTTTCAGAAGCGCTGACTAACCCAACCGGTTGATCAACAACTACGGGTACTGATTTTTTATGATGAGTAGCTACTTGATCTGAAGCCAATTGTTCAGATCGGCGTTTGAGCTTATCAAGATGCTCTTCAAACGCTTGTACTACTGCCGAAGCATTACGTAAAGCTACACACTCTTCGTTACCATTAAAACCCGCATGGGTCAGATTAAGAGAACCAAAAACGACTATCTTTTGCTCATCAACATCAAGCACCAAGGTTTTGTGGTGCATAATTGTTTGATAGCTCGCCTTACCTGCTTTAGATAACGAAAACAGATCAGTCGTTTGATAACAGTAAACCGGTACCCCTGCCTTAACTAGTTGCATCACCTTACTATAATGGCCCGCCTCAAGGGCACCAGGATCAACAATCACTTCAACAACAACACCACGTTTATGTGCATCAATCAGTGCTCGGGCAATACTCGGTTCGGTTAATCTAAACAAAGCAGCTTTAATCTCTTTTTTAGCACACATAATAAGACCACGGATAACACGCAGTGCACGTGGTGCATCGTCTGGTAGAAAGTAAAGAAGATCAAAATTATTACCAGTAAGTTCCTGCAGACCAAACTCGGTATCAGATAACAGCAGCTCGTCTTGAGTCTGCAGTTTTGCTTGTGCCAAGCTTACTACCAACAACAGCCATCCATAACGTTCTACATGCTTCATACATACTCTCTGTTTAAAAAAGCGCAAGAAGGCTTTAGCGGGTAGGCTTTGAAAATTTAAAGCGCATTTCTACCGATGCTCCCAAATCACCACGCGCATCACGCACTGCTCGCAAACTAACATCATCCGAAAGAAGATAATCTACCTTGACTGCTGTATCTTCCGTCAAGCTAAAGTTTTTTTCTATAAGAGCGCGTAAGCGTTTGCTGACTTCTATTTCAATTGCACCCTTAAAACCACCACGTGCCGATTGATCCGTAAACTGAGGAACAAATGTCACTTTACGTAGCGGCTCCAACCATGAAGGTAAATGGGACGTTGCACTACCCTGCGGACCAAACAAGATACCTTCTATATTGCGCATCAATAATGCAGGCACCATGCTTTTAAGTGATTCTTCTTCGCTACCACCAAGCAACAACATAAGAATCTGTTGTTCAGAAAGGGGTGGTGATGAATCGAGCATAATGTGCGGATCTTGCGCAGTACCAGAGACTGACAATGTTATGAGATATTTTTTAATTCTATTTTGCGCAATCAGTTCCACAACCGGCTCATACATATGGTCTTTAGTAAATACCAACGAGCCACGCACCAGGTGAAGAGGATGTGCAGGCAAGTTGATCATACCGCCTGAAAAATGAATAGTACCGCGTATAACCGGATCTGCTAACGTCCCTACACAATCTATATCAACCGATGCTTTTGTTTCTAACGGTGATGCAAGCACGTCCACCGGTTGTTTAGAAAACAGATGCACATCAAAAGCCATATCAGTTGCATGCGCATGGAATGGAATAACCGATTTTTGAATAGAAGAAGAAAGAATATTTGCACGGAACTGTGACCTATCTAACGACAGAAAGCCTTGCAATAATGGGATATCCGAACCCTGTTTATGAAAAACAAAAGAACCAGACAACACTGCGTATAAATCTTTTTTCCAATTAACAAAACATTCTTGCATCTGCCATGGAATATGCGCCCACGTTACGCCACGCCAAGGATCAATATGCAGATTCCACTGCTTACTAACAATTTCACCTTTATGAAATTTCACCAACCAATTATCACCAGTCACAATCGATTTTTTGATATCAATCTGGAGATTGCCATGGAGTGCTGCAATAAAATTATACCACCCTGATACACGCACAACGCCTTTAGTAAATTGTAACGAACCTGCAAGTACTGGATAGTTCCATTGACCAGCATAATTCAATGTTCCAGAACCGGGTAATGTCATACCTGTAAGCGTCGTCATCACTTGAGAAACGGTATCATACGAAACAGAACCAGTAACTTTTTTTGTTATCGGATCATACGTTACGGATCCAACTTTTTTATGCGCTCTATCATGATACGTACCTGTTAGAAACAGAAGCGGATCCGTTTGTATCTGTACCTGGTACTCCGTATCAGCAAGTATACCGGTCATCGTAACACGATCTTGCGCTACTGTTGCGCGACCAGAACTTTGTATCACTGCATCAAGTTTTTGATGATTAAACTGCACCGCATATTCTACAAAACTGCCCGTTTGCTTATTCCAGACGGCTCGTATAACGACAGCCTGCGGTTTGCAATACCAATATTTAAACATACCGACAAACAGGTCTGTGCTATTTTTTACCGTACATGCAGCCTGCGTAAAATTATCAGTAATCGACCAATCACCCTCAACTTTTTGCTGATCATACATAACAGCAACAGTCCCCTGCAGCGCATTATCCCGATACTCAAAACCACCACTCACACGCGGTAATGGAACCCCTTGCACAACACCCTTTTCAAGAGAAAGCACACCCTTACATGCAGCTAACGATCCTTGCAACGACAGATGCAATGCACCTTCAAGCATGTTCTTTGTATCATCAGTTATGCATCTACTAAGCCCATACAGTGGTACCGTTCCTTGCGCTTCTATATGCCAAATCCCTTTTTGTTTAAAGACCGTTACGGGCGAGAAAAACAAAGATCGCTTTTTATTTGAGCAGGTTATATCACCACGGTCATGATGCCATGCACCACGCAGCACTACTTCTTGATCTTCTTTATTTAACAAGGGAAGAGACAACACGCCATCCAGTGAGCCTGACCATGTTTTTTTTGCATCAAGCAATGCAGAAACTTTTGCCTGCATATGTTCCAAAAGCACCATGTTATTGTATGCAATAGTACCCGTCTTTAAAGAACAGCGAACCGTTGTACCTTCGTGCGAACGCTTAACCTGACTATCAATCATTAAGTCCGTAGTAACACCCGTTGTATTATCAACCATCTGCGCTTGTGCATCTAATAATGACAAGCTTTGTAAACTAATAGGGAGGCCTACTTGTGCCCCCACTACCATTGCTTTGACATGATCAACAATAACCGGATATCCCTTTTGTACTTGTGAATATGACGTTACACCTTGTAGAAATGCATGCATATCAATAAAACCAGAATACAGATACGACAGCACAGAAAAGTGCAACTTCATAGAACGGGCTTTCCACCACCATGGAGAAGTTGCCGCGTCAAGCGCACGTACCGACACATCTTCCAACTCTACCGCGAGAGGAAAGAACGTATACGATTTTACTTGCGCTCTAAAATGAGCACCAAACTGCTCTTTAAAAGTCTTATGCAAGGTATTTTGCACCAGTACTGCACAGCGCTCGTCATTACCAAACCAGACTGTTGCAACAAACAGCCCGAGTATTAATCCACCGATGATTTTAGAAAGTAATGACAACCACTTCATGCAAGGGTGCCTTTATGTAAAAATTTACTGTTCAACCTCAGTAGCATCATACACTGTTGCCACAGAAAGTACTTCTTCGATTGATGTTAAACCTGCTTCTACTTTGCGTATCCCATCTTGCACCAGCAACGTCATGCCATCTTTTTCTGCCTGCTTTCTAATCTCAAGCGTCGCGCCCCGCTCCATAGTAAGACGAGCTATAGCATCGGTCATCGTCATAACTTCAAAGATTGCTAAACGGCCACGATACCCCAGATCGTTACACACCGAGCAGCCTTTTGGTTTATAAAAGGTTACTTTTTTGCGCGCATCTAATCCTATATTTTTTAACAGTTCCGCTGTTGGATGGTACGCCTCTTTACACTCCGAACAGAGCTTTCTGACAAGGCGTTGTGCTATACAGGCAACAATTGACGAGGCAATCAAGAACGGTTCAATACCCATATCGATCAATCGCGTAATGGTAGCCGGCGCACTGTTAGTATGAATCGTACTGAGCACCAAATGGCCGGTAAGTGCTGACTGAATAGCAATTTGTGCTGTTTCTTGGTCACGCGTTTCACCAATCATGATAATATCAGGATCTTGTCGCAAGATAGAACGGAGCGCAGTGGCAAATGTTAATCCTACCTTAGTATTCACTTGCACTTGCGATAATCCTTGCAGTTGATATTCAACTGGGTCTTCTACTGTAACAATATTAACGGTTGGCTCATTAAGACGAGTCAGTACCGAATAGAGTGTGGTTGTTTTACCAGACCCTGTTGGCCCTGAAACCAAAAAGATACCGTTAGGTTTTGCAATTGCCTGTAACACTTCGTGCTTATCTCGATCGCTCAATCCAATAGAATCGAGCGGCGCAAAGCCCCGTTCTTTATCAAGCAAACGCATCACAATACTTTCACCATGCGTAACCGGTAAAATAGACACACGAATATCGACCCGTTTATCGGCAACTCTAATTTCTATACGCCCATCTTGCGGAACCCGCTTTTCTGCAATATTAAGGTTCGACATAATTTTAATACGGGATGACAACGCACCCTGCACCCGCTTAGGGAGCGGCATAAACTGATGCATAATACCGTCAATACGCAAACGTACTCTGACTTCTTTTTCTTCCGGCTCTATATGAATATCGGAAGCATTCATCTTATCTGCCTGATACAAAATATAGTTTACCAGCTTAATAATAGGCGCATCGTTGGCACTACTTAAAATGTCCCGCTCATCAATATCTCCAAACGAGACATCCGCCATATCCGCATCTTCTTCAAGATCCTCTACTAACTGGTCGGTACCTTCAAGCGGATAATAATGGTTCAAGGCATCAATAATTGTTTTTGGGGTTGCCACCATAATGGTTGCCTGTTTACCAAAAATGTACTGAAGCTCATCAAGCGGCTGAAAGTTGGTTGGCCGAGCAGCAACCAGAACAATCTCCCCATCAATGCGCAATGGCATAATCAGGGTTTCTTTTAAAAATTTAAGAGGTACTTTAACCAACAAAAGGGCGTCTGCCATCTCTTGGGTAATTACAGCTAGATACTCTACACCCGACTGCTGAGCCAGTATTTTTGCCAATTCTTGAGCATCAATAAGCTGTTTATCTTGTAAAAAATTGACCAAGGGGGTGCCAAGCGCACGAGCTTCTTGCTGATATTTTTCCACCTGGGCCGCCGATAATAACCCTGATTCTTGCAATAACGTACTGATAGGCTTTTGTATCATAACCGAAACTCCGCATTATTTTTTCTTAAAAAGTAGTAGTACTAGCTATAACAAACTCTTTTAATAAGTTAATAGCAGTCTCCGGGTTGTAAAGAATAAGGCCCTATGATACGCTAAAAAACGTTCTTCTAGTAGGCGCAATTAGTCTTTTTTTTCCAAGGAGTTTCATGAAGCGTCAGATCATTACCAGCCTCCTGTGTATCAGTATGTTTGCTCCACAAGCATATTGTCTGGATAACGTCATCAAAAAAAGTTCTACCACGGTTTTCCCTCAATCAGCTACCACGAGCGCACCTCTGACGTTTGATAAACCGATCAGCTTTGATATGAAACCATTAAACGCTAAAGAACGGCATAAAGCTAAAAACGAACTTGCTCGCGTTATGCGCAACAAGATGATCAAAAATATGTCTGCCCAAGACCTTAAAGATGGCGCACGCCTCTGTTTAATGCTGAACAACTTTGACGATGCACTGCTCTTTTTAGATCAACTGATCCTAACTAGCAACAGCGTTACCGAACAAAAAGATGCAAAGCTGCAACGTGCCGATATCTTCTTTGAAAAAGGATTATTAAAACAAGCGGCCGATGCCTACAACGAATTCTTAAAATTATACCCTGGTGACATCAAAGTTTCCTACGCATGCTACAAAGGCATTTTGAGCAGCTACTACTGCACGCTTGGTGAAGAACGGGACCAAACATTTACGCACACCACCATCAACTTGTGTAATAACTTTATCGATCAAGACGCAATTCAAGACTATAAGCAAGAAATTAAAACTATCCGCACTCAGTGCTACCAACGCCTATTTGACCACGAACTTTCAGTCTTTGAATTTTACTTTAAACGTGGTCGTTACAAAGCGGCAGAAACGCGTCTTGCAAACATCAAGAAAACTTACGAATCTAAATTAGCAGCCACTGCACCTAAAGTACTCCACTGCCAATACCGTATTGCGCAAGCAAAGGGAGAAACCAAAGTTGCTCAAGAACTACTGGCTTCGCTCCATGAACAGTATCCAAACTTCGGTTCACAACTGAACAACCCGAACAAGAAGAAGGTTGACTACCTCACAAGGTTTTAACCACCATGACACGTCAATTAGGGGACCTTGGGGAACAGTTAGTGGCCCATTATCTAGAGCAGCAAGGTTTTACGATTGTTGCTCGTAACTTTTCTATCAAACAAGGCGAGCTTGATGTTGTGGCTCTTAAAGGCGAACTACTTGTGTGCGTTGAAGTTAAAACTCGTTCAACCGTCTACTTTGCAACCTCATCGGTTGTCACCCCCTCAAAGCAAAAAAAGATTGTTACCGCAGCTAAACATTTTAGAGCATACAACGGGTATGTTGATAAAGTGATTCGGTTTGATGTAGCCTTAGTTGAGTATCAGTCAGGGGCAATAACCTACATAGATAACGCTTTCTACGGGTTATAGCCTAGTCCATACACACACAAGGGGGATCTGTTATGTATGCGTGCTCTAATCTTGAATTACGACTTACCAGTGCCATTATCGCCAGCTTAGGTCTTATACTCGCCTACAAAGCGGCACCCATCTCTTACATGAGTCATCTGTGTGTCGTTCTTTTTCTCTGGATCTTTCTTGCCGAATGGCGACTCTTTTTTAAACCAACATCATGGCGCTATTGGCTCTACGGTGCTCTGTACTTACTACCACCTTGTATCAGCTTGATAGCACTCAACCAATGCGCAGAGACACGTTTTCTGTTACCACTTATCTGCATACTGACTTTTGGCGCTGATGGAGGCGCCTATTTTTTTGGCAAACTGTGGGGTAAGAAAAAATTATGCCCAACCATATCACCTAATAAAACATGGGTTGGCCTTGCAGGCGCATATATCACCACCGGCACGGCCATACTGGTTTATCAGATGCCAACCACAACACAGCACGCTATCTTGTTACTAGTCTTGAGTAGCATCAGCACGACACTGGCCGTTATGGGCGATCTGTTTGAATCGTGGTTAAAAAGAAAAGCCAACTTAAAAGATTCAGGAGAATTTCTTCCTGGACACGGTGGCGCGCTTGACCGCATCGATTCACTGATACCTGTTAGTATCTTTTTTTATTGTGCACAAAACTGGATTTTACCACTCGTACAAAACTAACCTATTACTGAGGTAAATGGTGTACAGCATCAACCTGCTTAACAACCTGTTGTGTCCCTGCAACCATATCTTTAATGGTGACTGTACCATCAATAACTTCTTGCTCACCAAGTACTAACACTGCGCGTGCGCCATACTTGTTTGCTTTTTGCATCATCGATTTCACTGAACCATCGCATAACACATCAACCGTAAATCCTTTGCGCAGTAAGTTATCCGCCATATGCAGCGCAATAACTTGTTGAAACGGCGTTAACGGCATAACCACATATAACGGTTTTTCTTGTACTGCGGGCAGTTTGTCTGCAGCTTCAAGCACCATCAGTAAACGATCGATACCAATAGCAGCACCAACGGAAGGTTGATCTTCTTTACCTCCAATGGCAGACACTAAATGATCATAACGGCCACCACCACAAAAAGCTGATTGTGCCCCTAGCAAGGGACTAACAAATTCAAACACCGTTTTATTGTAATAATCTAACCCACGCACCAAACGCTTATTATGCACGTAAGAAACTGACAGTTGTGCAAGCGCTTGTTGTACCTGCGTCCAATCTTGTAAACAACCATCACACAAACAATCGGTTAATGCCGGTGCCTTTTTATACAGTTCTTGGCATGAAGACTGCTTACAATCAAACACACGAAGCGGATTAGTATCTGCACGTTGCTGACACGTACTGCAAATTGCCACTGCATGTGCCGTTAAAAACTGTTGTAACTGTTGTTTAAATAATGCGCGGTCATCGGGACAACCAAGAAAATTAATATGTAATGCGTACTCATCTAACTTGAATTTTTCTGAAAACAATCTGTCTAGCATGACGATCAACTGCACATCTTGTACCACGCACGCAGACCCGATCACTTCTATGCTACATTGATAAAATTCTCTAAATCTTCCTTTTTGTGGGCGCTCATACCGAAACATAGAACCGTAGGTGAATACCTTCCACGGAACGGTCTGAATGCCGTTTTCTACAAACGCGCGTACGGTAGAAGCGGTCGCTTCTGGACGTAAACAGATAACATCTTCTTGTTCTGATGCAGATGATGAGCTAACTACAAACATCTCTTTTGCAACCACGTCAGTTTGCAAACCGAGCGATCTTTTAAAAAGAGATACGGGCTCTAAAATAGGTAAAACAATTTCCTGAAAATGGTAGGCCGCAAACTGTTTCTTAATAGTAGTCAGTACCGACCATAGGCTCTTAGTATCAAGAATATCTCTGGTTCCACGAATTTTAGAAATCATAAAAATCTTTCGTTTATAAAAACAGCATGAGTTTCTTACTGTACCACTAAAAGACCGTTCTTAAAAACTGTTTAACAACATCGTTGACACGCTTATTTTCTTTATAGTACGAAAAAAGACACACGCACATGCTTAAAAAAGGAAATTTCTATGAACAAAAAACTCTCCCTGCTGATGCTCATTTCTTGCTCACTGCAAGCACATGAACATGCAGACGGCGAAACAAGCCACACATTCTTTGCTCAACGTTCATGGTACGGCACCGATATGCCCGTCTACACTAGCTCAACACGCTACCTATCTAACCTCAAAGAAGATGGCCGCGGCGGCTTGATGCAAGCACTTGTCTACGGTGGCCAAAGCACCAACAGTGCAGCACTCGGTCGCTACTTCTGCCCTTTCAACCTCAACACCCTGAAAGTCCGCGCACAACCTGACATTGCTGGTGATTACCAAGTAGTTGGCGCAAACCTTAACATTCAGACAAACGTCATTAACGGATTTGAAAGTATCGTCACCTTTAACCCACAACAATCGGTCATCGGTTGTGCCTTCAACTTCAAACAAGAATTTGGTGACAAATGGTGGATTGAAGGAACCTTCCCTATTGAACGCGTGGTAACCAACGTGCATATGGAAGAAACGCCTATCAACAACGGTGGTGGCGTTGATACTACAACCGGTACTGGATTTGGCGGCATAAACAATGCGGTTGGCTCTTTTGCTGCAGCACTAAGTAACCCTAATTTGTTATACGGACGCGTTGACGGCTCACAACACACCGTTGGTTTAGCAAACGTAGAAGTACGTGGTGGGTATAAAACAATCAATCACAAAAACTTCTACTGGTCTACCTATGTTGGTATTTTGATGCCCGGTGGTAATAAGCCCCAAGCAAAATATCTCTTTGAACCAATCCGCGGCAACGGTGGACACGTTGCAATCACCACTGGCAGTGATTTTGGCTTCCCCTGGATTGAACGTGAACATTTCACGATCAGCATTGAAGGTGCTCTTAACGGTGGTTATGTGTTCCAAACAACCCAAACTCGTATGATCGATCTTAACAACAAACAATGGGGCCACTACCTAGCAGTCTGTACTCAAACAAACCCTACCGTACCCGATTACGGCGCAAACTTCTTAACACAAGATGTAAAAGTTTCTCCCCGTTCATACCGCAGTATTACGTTAAGTTTACTTGTTGATCATATCTGTGCATGGCAAGCAGAATTTGGGTACCAGTTCTTTGGTCGCCAACGCGAGCACATTGAATTAGCAAATACATGGCAAGAAGGTATCGGTATTTACGACTTTAGCGGAACAGCATATACCGCATCTGCACGCACCATTAACAACAACGCAAACAATGCTAACGACGGCACCTTTATCACCATAAAGTCCGCCGATCTTAATCTTGCAAGTGCAGCACAACCAAGCACCGTGTCATACGTGTTCTATGGATCACTTGCTAAAACATTCGACACTAAATACCCAATCGTATTTGCAGGCGGCGCTTCATACGAAGTTGGCTCAAGCAACGAAAACATGGACCGCTGGACTGCATGGCTTAAAGCTGACGTACTGTTTTAAGATACTGAACGTAAAAGGATACCCACATGAAAAAATTATTTCTTAGTAGTGCACTACTACTGTCAATACATCTTAACGCCGCATGGGACAACACTGACATGCGCGAGTTGATGCAAAAAATCAATACCACTCGCACAGAAGAAGCTTTTAACGCTGCTCTTGCTGATCTCTACAAACAGCACGGTAACCCTGAACTATCAAACAAAGGTCTTACGTTTTTAAACAACGCATTAAGCCAATGGAAAAGTCACGGTTTTAACACAGCATCTTTTTTGACCTATCTTACGTTTACAGAACAACACGCCATTCCCTGTCCAACATGCGCAGTATGTGTTGAATGTCCACCTGCTGTAGTATGTCCAGAATGCGCTGTGTGCCCAGAAGCTACACCAACAGTACAACCAGAATCTGTACAGCCTACTACCCCAGTAATTTCACCAACAGAACCTACGCCTCAAACAGAAATTGCTCCCGTAGAAACTCCTACGCAAGCAGTAGCGCCACAAGCAGAACCTGTACCATCTTCTGCGCCACTAGACACACCTGCAGAATCAGTACCTGCAGAATC